>OJBS01000014.1_pt1 | contig 208743 bp, 174 predicted proteins | sample 1590941 | NCBI WGS metagenome assembly OJBS01 (sample SAMN05416785, study PRJEB24817) | seawater metagenome | isolation source: Sea water | place: Canada:Atlantic | collected 2013-11 | reverse complement strand
ACGAGATCATGCCTAGTCTCGTGGGCTCGGAGATGTGTATAAGAGACAGGGTCTAGACCTCGCCGAGGCCATGGCCCAGAATGGTGAGGTCATCCAGATTGACCCCACCAACCAAGATGGCCGCGTCTACCGCGCCTACCTTATGATGAGCATTGGCCGCACCGGCGAAGCCATCGCCATGCTCGAAGAGCTGCTCACCGAGCACCCAGACAACGTCAAAGCCAACATCTACTACGGCCTCATGACGCTGACTGCCGGCGAGCCTGCGAAGTCCATTCCCGCGCTAGAAGCAGCCATTGCCCAGAACCCAGAAGGCGTCGAATTCCTTCAAGAGCGCTTGGCATCTGCACGCGAAATGCTCGCCGGAGGACCGCCGACACAAGACGGCGCACCTGCGGGCGCCATCGCATCCGGCCAGCTTCGCATGGAAGGCGCGCTGTTCAACACGCTCCAGCCCACAGACGTCCTGTTCATCTCGGTGCGAGACCCCTCCGGCGGCCCGCCTCTCGCCGCACAGCGACTCAGTCCCGGTCCCTTCCCGATGGCCTTCTCAATCACTGAAGCCGACCGCATCCGAATGGGCGGAGATCGACCGCTTCCTCCTGTCGTCGACGTGTCATTCCGAGTGGACCGTGACGGAGACGCCATGACCCGTGACCCCGATATGCCCGCTGCGACCATGCGCGGACTACGTGTGGGTAGTGACGAAGTGTTCGTTGAGCTCGCGCTGCCATAGGCCCAGACCTGCGCGTAGAAGATTTTTCAGCTAGGGTGTGCCCGTGCGACTCCGGTCGCGGGAGGCTCTCCGATGACTGACAGCAACACCCCGACACGCCGTGTCCTACTGCTACTCGCCGTTGGCAGCCTAGGATTGCCATCGGCAGCACTCGCCGGATTTGGCAGTGATGTGGCGCCAGGCCTTGGCTTGAACGACAACGCGAACAAGGACGGCGGTCATACGTGGACCGACCTAAACAATGACGGTCGTCCAGACCTGATCATCAATACGGAGACCAGCAACAACGGAACGCGGGTCTGGCTCAACACACCGGGTGGCTTTCAAGCCCAGTCGTACAGCAGCAACTTCTTCGACGGCACTGCAGAGCGGTCCGCGGTCGCCGCCGACATCGACCAAGATGGTTGTGTCGACTTTGCGCGCAACTCGTCGAACAAGCTCGAAGTCTACTTGGGAGACTGTTCAGGCGGATTTTCGCGAGAAATTCGCTACATCACAGACAACGGAGGCTCAGGCCGCCCTGTGCCCGCTCTGGGTCTCGGCTACTTCAACTCCGAGGGCCTGTCTTGGGCGGACATTGACGGCGACGGAGACCTAGACCTGCTGATGGACAACCATCGCGGCATTGTGGTCTTCCAGAATGACCTGATCCCAAGCGGGTCCTTTGGCCTGACCATGCTCTCCGCCGCAGCCACCGGCATGCCCCGCGGTGATGGCCCAGGCAGCACCCCCTTCCGGTCCCCAGAGTCCGACTACATGGCCACCGGTGACATCGACGGCGACGGCGTTGTCGACTTTGTGGCTCGCCGCGAGGATGCGGCAGACGTGTGGCTCAACGATGGCGTGGGTACCGTCAGCTTCGGCATCGCCGGCACTGACACCAACAACGACGGCAGCAATGACACCCCCTTCCAAGATTGGGACGGCCCCAACAACGACAAGGGTGGCAACGCCCTGTGCGACTTTGACAATGACGGCGACCTCGACCTGTTCTACGGCTACGGCGACTACGCCAACAACGTCCTCGACCCCAACACCGTTTACTTGAATGACGGCAACGGCAACTTCTCCACCACCGTCTCCCTCGGCTTGTCAAACTCGGACGATAACAGCCGAAAGAAGGTCGACGGCGTCGCCTGTGGAGACCACGACGCCGACGGTGACTTGGACCTGTACCTGGTTGCAGACGGCCGCGACATCGTCTTCGACAACACCCTCATTGGCGGGTCACTGGGCTTCGTCGAAGACGTCAACGTTATCGACTCCACACGCAATGGCGAGTCCGCGACCTACATCGACTTCGACCGCGATGGTGACCTCGACGTGTTCGTCAACGAAGATGGCGGCAACCGACTTTGGCCAAACGACACCGCCAACGCAGGCGCCTCGTTCGAAGACTACCTACTCATCACCCCCGTCCGCGACTTTGCCGACTGTGATGCGACCCCACTCACCAGCCCAGATGTCGGCGCCAAGGTGAGTCTTGAAGCGATGGTGGGAAGCTACGAGAGCGGTGTCCGCGAATCTGGCACCGGTCGCGGCCACGGCTCGCAGAACACGCAAGAGGTCTACTTCGGCCTTCGCAGCTCTGCCTCTGGACCCAACGGCGGCAACGCCGACTACAGCGTGCATGTCGCCTACTCCGACGGCACCGAGGCCGATGTCTTGGTCAACCCAGGCAACATCGGTGGCTACAACAGCCTTGTCATCAGTGACGCAGACCCAGACGGCGACGGCATTCACACCGAACTGGAGATGGCACACACCGACGCCGCTACAGCTGCTGGAATCGCCAACGCCGACGACATGGACGGCGACGGCTTCCTCAACTGGAACGACCCCGACGCAGATGGCGACGGCATCCTTGACCGCGACGAAGCCCTTCTGAGCTCGCGCTGTGCCAACGACGCCGTTGACACCGATGACGACGGCATCCCCGACTACATCGACCCCGACAACGACGGCGACGGCCTCGATGACATCTTCGAGCAGGACGTCAGCGGTACCGACCCCCTTGATGACGACACAGATGACGACGGCCTCGACGACGGCTTCGAAGTCGAAGGCGCAGACGGCACACTCGGCTCCGGCGACGAGACCAACCCCCTCGACATCGACTCCGATGACGACGGCATCAGCGACTTTGATGAAGTCAACGGCACCGGCCCCCTCGACGTCACCCTTCCGTACGACGCGGACAGCGACAACGATGGCCTGAACGACGGCCTTGAGCAAGGCATCACCAGCGTGGACCCCGGCTTCACCACACCGAGTGGGTACGTCATCGGCGGCACACTCGGCTTCGTCCCAGACGCCGACCCGAACACAACCACCGACCCGAACGACGGCGACTCCGACAACGACGGCCTCGAAGACGGCTTCGAAGACACCAATGGCAACGGCGCTGTCGAGAACACTATCGGCAATACCTTCAGTGTCGGCTCCGGTGAGAGCGACCCGAACGACCTCGACACAGACGACGACAACCTGCCAGACGGCGTCGAAGTCAACATCCACGGCACGCTGCCAACCGACACTGACTCTGACAACGACGGACTGACAGACGAAGAAGAGGTCAACACCACCAACACCAACCCCAACGCAGTCGACACCGACAGCGACGGACTGGCAGACGGTCAAGAGGTCAACCTGTGGAACACCGACCCCAACGACTCGGACTCAGACGACGACTTCCTTCGCGACGACGCCGAAGTGCTCACCTTCAGCACCGACCCCAACGACCCCGACTCCGATGATGACGGCGTCAACGACAACTTTGAGGTCTTGGTCAACTTCACCGACCCACGCGACCCCGACACGGACGGCGACGGCCTCACGGACGGCGAAGAAGCCGGCCCGAACCAACGCACCGACCCCGGCGAGCCGAACGGCCTAGACGCTGACTCCGACGACGACGGCTTGTCAGACGCCGAAGAGGTTCGCGGACCCGACGGTATTATCGGAACCGACGACGACACTGACCCCACCAACCCCGACTCGGACGGCGATGGCGTCAACGACGGAATCGAGCGCGGCGACACGGACAGCGTACCCGGTGGCACCAGCGAGTTCGGGATCGCCTACACCGGCACAGCCGGCCCCTACGTCGGCGACGCTGACGTCAGCTCCATCACCGACCCGAACAACCCGGACAGCGACAGCGACGGCATCTCGGACGGCGACGAGGACCTCAACGGCGACGGCGAGGCCGCCAACACCATCGGCGGAACCGGTGGCCCAGCGGGCTCTGGCGAGACCGACCCGAGCAACGCAGACACCGACGGCGACCGCCTCAACGATGGTGAAGAGCTGCTCACCGGTGCCGACGGCATCCCCGGCAACGGCGACGAGACCAATCCACTGGACACAGACACCGATGACGGCGGCGTGCCCGACGGCGTGGAAGTCCTAGACGTCGACACCGACCCCAACGACCCCGCAGATGACGCCGAAGACAGCGACGGTGACGGCCTCTCAGACCCCGAAGAAGAAGACCTCGGCACGGACCCGAACAACCCCGACACAGACGGCGACGGCCTGCCTGACGGCGCCGAAGTCCTCACCTCGCTCACCGACCCGCGCGACCCAGACACCGACAACGACGGACTCACGGACGGCGAAGAGCTGGGCAGCAACGGCATCCTGGAGGACGGCGAGACCAGCGCTCTCGACTCAGACAGCGATGACGACGGACTCACGGACGGCGAAGAGCTCAACGACAGCCTCACCGATCCGCTCAACCCGGACAGCGATTCCGACACCCTGCTCGACGGCCTCGAAGTTGGCGTCACAGATCCCGTCGCCCCCGGTACCAGCGCCTTCGGCGTTCCATACGCAGGCACCGACGGCGACATCCAGCCCGACCTCGACCCCAACGTCGTCACCGATCCGAACAACATGGACACCGATGGCGACGGCATCCTGGACAATATCGAAGACGTTAACGGAGACGGCGCAGTCGACGGTCAGCTTGGTGACACCGGCACACCAGGCGACGGCGAGACCAGCCCAGCCCTCGCAGACACAGACGGTGACGGCCTAGACGATGACGAAGAGTTCGTTGGCGCCGACGGCATCCCCGACACCGGCGACGAGACCAATCCGAAAGACCGTGACACAGACGACGGCGGCGTTCCTGACGGTGCCGAAGTCTTGGGCATGACGGATCCAAACGACCCATTTGACGACCTCGACACCGACAACGACGGCCTACCCGACCTGGTCGAGACCACCCTCATTGGCAGTGACCCGCTCAACCCCGACACAGACGGTGATGGCCTGAACGACGGCGAGGAAGTCCTGGTCCACGAGACCGACCCACTGCGTCCCGACAGCGACAACGATGATCTGAACGACTTCGAAGAAGTCACCAACACCGACACCGACCCCCTCGACTCTGACAGCGACGACGACGGTCTGACCGATGGCGTAGAAGTCATCGTCACCGGAACCGACCCGAACGACGAAGACAGTGATGACGACGGCCTCGGCGACGGCTTCGAAGTCAACACCACCCAGACCGACCCCCTCGACGACGACAGCGACGACGACGGCCTCGGCGACGGCAACGAAGTCGAGACCATTGGCACCGACCCGAACAGCGCGGACACCGACCAAGACGGCGTGCAAGACGGCACCGAGAGCGGCATCACCTCCCCGGACGGCGACGACACGGACACCGGCGTCTTCACCCCGGATGCCGACCCGAACAGCACCACCGATCCACTGCGCGCTGACACCGACGCCGACGGCCTCGAAGACGGCCAAGAAGACGCAGACGCGGACGGCGAAGTCACAGGCACCGAGACCGACCCCAACGACGCCGACACCGACGACGGTGGCGTGCCCGACGGCCAAGAAGTCATCCTCGATCGTACCGACCCCCTCGACCCAAGCGATGACGGCGTGGTGGACGACACCGACTCGGACGACGACGGCCTGACCGACGACGAAGAAGCCGTCATTGGAACCGACCCGCTCAATCCCGACACCGACGGTGACGGTCTACAAGACGGCGAAGAAGTGCTCGATATCGGCACTGACCCGCTAGACGAAGACACCGACAACGACGGCCTCGATGACGGCGAAGAGGTCAACGACTTCTTCACCGACCCCTTGAGCCGCGACACAGACGGCGACGGCCTGGAAGACGGAAGCGAAGTCAACACCTGGATGACCGACCCGACCAACCCCGACTCAGACCAAGACGGCCTGTCCGACGGTGACGAGACCCGCGTCTTCAGCACCGACCCGAACGACCGTGACACAGACGACGACGGCCTGGAAGATGGCGTGGAAGTCACCGACTTCAACACCGACCCCACCGACGCAGACACCGACGATGACCAGCTCAGCGACGGCGACGAAGTCAACTCTCACAACACCAATCCACTCGACCCCGACACCGACAACGGCGGCGTGCCAGACGGTGTGGAAGTCTTGGTCACCTTCACCGACCCGAACGACCCCACAGACGACGTCATCAGCGAAGACGACGACAACGACGGTCTGACCAACGACGAAGAAACCCTGTACGGAACCGACCCGACCAACCCCGACTCTGACGGCGACGGCCTGACCGACGGCGAAGAAGTGAAGGACATTGGGACCGACCCGAGCCTGTCAGACACCGACGGCGACGGCCTTGATGACGGCGTCGAAGTCACAGACACCATGACCGACCCCACCGACCGTGACAGCGACAACGACGGCTTGGAAGATGGTGAAGAAGTCAACGACACGCTGACGGACCCCAACAACCCAGACACCGATGACGACGGCCTCGAAGACGGTGACGAAGTCAACACCTGGACCACCGACCCCAACGACGCAGACTCGGACGACGATGGCCTCGATGACGGCGAAGAAGTGCTCATCTACGACACCGACCCCCTCGACGAAGACACCGATGATGGCGGCGTGAACGACGGCACAGAAGTCATGAGCGGACTCGATCCACTCGACCCGGCAGACGACTTCAACGACCGCGACAACGACGGCCTGACCGACACCGAAGAGAGCGAGATCGGAACCGACCCGAACGACCCGGACTCGGACGATGACGGCCTGGAGGACGGCCAAGAGGTCAACGACACCTTCACCGACCCCCTCGACGCCGATACGGACGATGACGGACTGACCGATGGTCGCGAGGTCAACGAGACTCAGACCGACCCGAGCGACCCCGACTCGGACGAAGACGGACTGACCGACGGTCAAGAAGTCGACGATACGCTCACCGACCCCAACAACCCCGACACAGACGAGGGCGGGGTGGATGATGGTGCAGAAGTCGAAGCCGGTACGGACCCCCTCGACCCAAGCGACGACGACGTCGTCATCGACCCCATCCCTGAAGGAAGCTTCTACGGCGGCTGTGGTGCATGCAACTCGGTCAGCGCAACCCCGCTGGCCGCCTTGTGGCTGCCACTGCTCTTCGCCGTTGTCCTACGCCGTCGCCGCTAGGGGCGATGCACGAGGGGCGGTCGATCCGACGCCGATGCCAGCGTCGCAGCGGCGGCCACGGACAGGAGTCCAGTGGCCGCCTTGCTCCTTGCCCTCAACGCCGCCTCAACCACCCCTCTATCGCGCCCTAAACAGTGAACCAAACTGCCATTCAGGCTCTGTCGGCCACCGCCCAACGAACTTGGCCGCCAATGACACAGGGTCATTGGCGGCCAGCCACTCGAATAGTCATCAGGGGGAATCAGGGGAGGTAGAACATTCGAGGGGCCTTAGACGTTCAACTGAACGGGTTCGTTTGAACAAGAGTGAAGGGCCTTCCAACCCCTCACCCACCAAGTAGACAACTCACACGTCCCCACAAGTCCCCCACTGACGCATCGCGACACCGCGTGACGCCCTCCTACACAGCGACCTACGCCTCCACGTCCCAGATTGCAGGCGCGAGCGCCACAGGCGCACTCCACGGCCGTGCGGCGTCTGACAGCAGCATGGGGCCGGTGCGGAACTGCCCTGCAAACGCCGGTCGAATGACAATGGGAATGCGCAGCACCTCACCGGCACCCAGTGCACGTGTAGTGACCACCACTCGGTGCGCCTCGACCCGAACCTCGCTCAGGCTAGCGCCCACAAGTGCGTTCAGCGCCTCTTCATCCACAGTGGCGCCGGCGGGAAGCCCCTGTTCTACGACAACAGCATGCCCTGAGGGTGCTGAGACATCGATAAACAGCGAGCTGTCACGCCCCACCTCCCATTTAGGCAGGGTGATGTCTACGTCCACGCCGGGCATGGCCTCTACACCGGACCAGGGCACCCAGCTTCGACGCGTCGCCACGTACGACAATCCAGGGACTTCAGGGGACACGCGCAGCTCAATGTCTGCGTCCGACCCCTCTGGCGCGAGGGTCAACAGGGCTGGAACGAGGGGCTGTGACGGGTCCAGTGGTGCTGTCGCCCGAACCTCTCCGTCCACGACCAACGACAGCGTGACCGGCTGGTCGAGAGATGGAAGCGCTCGGACAACCGCATCGAGAGCCATCGCGTCCGCATGTCCAGCACCAAAGCCATTGGCAGCCGAATAGCCACCCATCAGCTCGCCCACCAAGTCACTGGTCTGCTCAGGCTGGTCGAGCTCCAACAGTGCAAGTGTGGTCCACGTGAGCATCTCAGCGCGCGTAGGACGCTGACCCCAGGCGTTGAGCACACCCTCTGGCACCGCCACGGTGGTGGTCTGTTGCGTCTGAATCAACGCATCCATCACCCGCTCTTGCAGTGTGTCGCGAAGGGCGGGCTCCACCACCCCACTCGCCAGCATGACAGCGGCGGTGAAGGCATCTGGCACTTCCCCAGCGAACCGTTCCATGGCCCCAGACGCCCGAAGACGGGCGGTGGATTCGTCATCCGGCAAGGAGCGCGCTGCAACGGCGGTCTGCACCAAGACCTGCTGAAGTGGCGCGCGTCCTTGGCGTGCCCAGGTGCCATCGCCACGCTGATTGTCCACGACGGTCCGCACGAGACGCTCACGAAGACGCTCACCGAGCGTGTGTCCAGACACGTCCGTCATAGCGGTGAGAAGGTCGGCGGCAACACCACCGTCTGGTGCCCTTGAGTGAGACACAACGCGCTGCCAAGCGGACAGCTGAAGCCGACGCAACACATCATCATCGACGGCATGCCCTGTGGCCTCACCCATCTCGGTCAGGTGCGTGGCCAGCGCAAAGCCGTAGGCCGCAGAGGCCGGGTCCACACCCATACTTGCGGCACGGTCCACTTCTGCGGTGAGAACGGACAAGGCCCCCGGAAACACCAAGAACGACACTTCTTCAGTCGCATCATCCGCATTCGCTGGCCCGGCAATCGACACCATGCGGCTGTTCGCCACGATTCCGCCGCGTCGCGTCTGGACCGGTCGGCCGGTTGGCAGCACGGGAACGATACGCTCAGCGGCGTCGACTCGGCCCAAGTTGGTGAGCACGCTGGCACTTCCGGCACCGCGCGTCTGCACGGTTAGTGGCTCAATAACGGAGCCAAAGGCCGGGATACGAAGGTCAGCGACACCGTCGCCCACCAACGCCCCGCTACTTCGGACCGTCAGCCGCTCAGAAGCCGCGGTCCCAGTGGTGTTGGACACCTGAACGGGGAGCTGAACCCTGTCGCCGGCGTACAGCCAGGCGGGGGTCACCGGGTCTACGTACAGGTCGAGCGTTGAGGCGAAGCTGAGCAGGGTTCCCGCTTGCTGACCGCGACGGTCGTGAGCCAGACCGAGCACACGCCAGGTGGTGAGCTGGTCCGGCACCGTCACATCAACAGTCGCCACACCGCTGTCATTGGTCTCGATGAGTGGCTGCCACAAGAACGCTTCCGGGAACCAGCGGCGAACATCGTTGCTGTCGACAACATCGGCACCTGACTTGGCACCACCAATAGTCGCGTCGCCCGGAGCGTTCATCATAGGAGCCGGTGACGGCACTGGAGCTGGACTGATGTAGCCACCGATGGCTTGGTCTAGGTCGCCCCCACCAAACCCGTCCTGTCCTCCGCGGTAGCCCTCACCCTCCTCTGGCTCTGCCATGGGCATGTCCATCGACAGCTCAGAGAGCCGTTCGGGCACCTCCTCTGTGCTCTGCGCACGCGGCGGCGAGCTGGTCGGACCGCTCTTGTCATTGGCGCCGCAGCCGGCGCTCAGCACCATCATCAGTAGTCCAAATCGTTGTCCGCTCATTTCAGCCCCCTTGTCGACACGGCACTGGGCCAGTCGGTCACGTCTTCTGGAAGTCGCGTGGCATCTGCCACGACAACTCTCGGGTCTACCTGCATCATCAAATCGTAGGGCAAACGCTCCAATACCAAGGGACGATTGAACGCGTCTACGGCGACCTCACCCGGCATAGACGCCAGGGTGTCGTCCCACAGCGTCATCATCTGGTCTGGCAGCATGAGCACCCCTTCGGGCGCGGTGCTCTCCCACTCACGAACGCGGGAGGTCAACGCGGCATACACCTGGTAGAAGTTATCGATCAGCACGGTCTCATCCTGGCGAGTCGTGCGCGCAGACCGACTGATACGAACGTCTCCACCGGGGTCTGTCGGCAGCGAAGTCACGGTCAGCATTGCCGCTTGTGCGGCGTTCTCCCCGCGAATCTGCCCCATAGCCAACGCAGCAGCGCCAAACTCACCGAAGGCCGGCGTGTTCGACTCGGCACGCACGGTGACCCGGGACATAGCGTCGGGGCCATCCAGCTTTCCGAGCTGACCCAGCGTGGAGTCCACACCGACCAAGCCGACACCCGCAGCGATGCCTCGGCCTCCTGCTCGGGTGGTGACGGTCAGCGTTGCCACCTCGCCAGGACGGTAGCTGGTCTCGTCACTGGTAATGGCGATGTCCAGCGGGTCTTCGTCGGACACAAACACCACGGCACGCGCGCCAAAGGCGTCAATGTGGACAAAGCCGTTGGCGTCTTGTGGCAGGGTGAACTCGGCACTGCGTGTGTCTTCGTCAAAGTCGAGCTCTGCCAGACGCTTCGACCCCGACATGAGGTTGAGGGTCTCGGGCATGGAGCTGCTGAAGCCTGGCCCGCGCAGAAGCTCAACGGTGACCACATCGCCGGGACGAGCCAGACTCGGCGTTGCGCGCAAGCGCGCTGACGGTACCTGTCCAACAGGAAGGATGACGCGGGTCTCGCCAACGGCCTCACCGTCACGACTCGCCGCTACCTGAAGCTCGTACGCCGTCTCTGTAGTGGGGCCTCGCGATGGAGCGCGCTCGTCACGAGGTACGGTGAGCATGCCACGGAAGGTGCCAACATCATCGTTCGGTGCAGGACGGTCCAAGCGAATGCCGCGGAGGTTGCGGTCGATACAAGAGTGGGTCGCCGGTGACAATCGTGCGCTGTATACACTCTCGTATTGAGAAATGCGTACCTGTGTGGACCCTTCGTCGACCGACCAATGCGCCGTAAAGGCCTGTCCGTCTCTTCCTTGTCCGCGGTCAAAACACCGGCGTGCAAGCAGCATTGCATCACCGAGCTTCGAGCCTACGTGCGGCGTATTCATGGCAGCCTCGGCAGTCCCAGCAAGGCTCGGTAGCCAAGAGTTGGGTACCGACCAGCTCACCTGCAGAGTTCTCTGTGAACCCGTGGGAAAGCGGAGGGTCTTGCTCGCGTCTGCCACACATGCGGCAAGCGCACCGGACTGTGCAACCGAGCGCTCCACCGTACCCGACGGGGAGACGGACATGGCAATGGCCACGGTCTGCGCCTGACCTTCGACATAGTCGCCACAGGCACGAACCCGAGCGACAGCACCATCGAGAGCTCTGCGCTCGTCCATGTTCAACCCGCCTGCTCCCATGTGGGTTGCACTGACGATTCGCGGGTCTTGTTGCTGCCGTGGACGACTGCGAACGGGAGGGGCCGGATGAACCACCGTGACGGGCTCACCAGGGTCCAGCTGAACGGCCAGAACGCCGTCGATATCGGTCTGTGCGGTGCGCTCGGGCGCGTCGCTCAGCCAGGGATTGCTGATCACCACAGAGGCATCTGGGACCGGGACACCATCGGGTGTGCTGACGCGTAGCCACATGCGGTTGTTGAAGCCGTCGACCAGCCCTCCGCCAAGCTCGGTCAGGGCCTCCACCTTAAGGTCATCGGCCGACAGAACAATACGACTGACGCCGGTCTGGACCTCTCCCGCCGTCTCAGTGACTCGCGCGACGGCTTGCACCGAGTTCCAGCCCATCAGGTCCGCCGGAACCGAGCCGATTGTCAGGGTGAAGCGACCTTGGTCGTCTGTGGTGGCCTCAAACGGCTCTTCCCAGTCGAGTGGAAGCGGCCACTCTCCTTCGGTTCTGGACAGCGTGACCGTGACGGGGGCCTCGGCGACAGGCGCCCCCGAGCTGTACGTTGCGGTTCCCTCTAAAACGACCGCATCGCCCACTCCATGCCACGGCTCTGCAGCCGCTACAGACGCGGTAAAGCGCGGCAGCTTGAATGGACGCACGTCAAAGGTCACGGTGTCCGCGTCATCGCCAGAGAGGAACTGGGCTGTCCAAGTGCCGTTCTCCGAGTACCGGTCCAGCGGAAAGCTGGAGTCAGCAATGCCGAAGTTGCCCGTTCGGTCATCTTCCAACAGCATCTCAACGCCATTGGGGTCGGTGATTCGCCACTGTCCTGGACGCCCTTCTAGGGGTTCCAGAGTGGTGCGCTCTAGGAGAACGCTGCGTAGAAGAACCTCTTGGCCCGGCTTGTACAGAGGTCGGTCGGTCATCAAGAATGCCGTCGCTGGCGTGTACAGCGGAAGGGCTACGTCAACAGTCTGGGTATCGGTGGACGACGTTGTCACCACACGAAGCGTGTAGTCGCCGTCTGGAAGCACTGGAAGCGACAGCGTGGCAACCTCGGCCCCCCACCCGCGTTCCCAGTCGCCAACAACAACACCGGCGACGGGTTCGTCGTCAACATCCAGCAGCGTGACTTCGGTCGAGTATCCGCGCCACATTCGCCGGCTTGAGGGCGCCAGAGCGGTTCGTGACGACATGAACAGCGCCTCGGTTCGCACCTGCAGCTGCCCTTCGTCGCCACGAAGCACATTGTTGACGTCGACCGAGACGTTCAATCGCATGTCCCCCGCCGGGCAGGTGTCCAGCCACATGCCGTATCGAAGACCGGTGCCCACACACGGGACACCAAAGATCGAACCTGCACACAGCGCAGTCAGCCCAACGCCGCACGCGGCGATTCCAGCTACTGCCAATATCCAGTGTTTGCGCGCCATTTCGTCTCCAGGCCGCTCCAACGGGGCCACGGACGAGAGCTTACAGCGAGACGCGTCTTTTTATCGGACTCGGCACGACATCATGCTGTTGCTACAGCCAATACTCACCGGAGCGCCGTCAACAACACGCACGCCGCCATGCTGGCGAGCCCCCCCAACCGGGTCACTGGAGTGAAGCGTCCACGCACCTACAGGCACCTGCACGCTGCCTCCTGGGAGCAGATTCACCCGACCGCCCTGCCCTGTCAGCCAGACCGTAGGTGCGTCACCGGAGACCGTCACGGCGGTAGTGACAACCACCGGCAGTGGGTCCGGGGCACGGGGCACAACAACGATGGCGCGAGGCAGTGGGTCCGGCTCGACAACGGGCTCGGGGACTGGCGTTGCAGCGATAGGCTCAGGCGCCGCCAAGCGCGGACCGGGAACGCGAGGCTCTGGCACTGGCGCGACCGGCGGTGGTTCCGCATCAGGCGTTGCTGCTGGGTTTAGGGTCGCTGGCGCAGCAGAATCATCGGTAATGGCCGGTACCGGGTCAGCGATGGACGGCTCAACGGCTCCAGGAACCGGTGTCTCAGCCGTCGCTGACTGGCCCCACATTCCCTGGCTGTACGTGACCCCACCAATCGTCACAGACAACACAACGAGCAAGCCGACAAGCATCACCGCCGCTGTTGCCGAGCCAAAGAACCACATCCACTTGCCACGGTCCTCAGAAGGCTCTGCCACAACCGGAAGCGGGTCGCGCGACAAGGCAAGGCTACCTTCAGTCAGTACCTGTCCCGCCAGCGGAGACATGATGCCAACAACGCCCGTTGGCCACTCGCGATCTTGAGCCCACCGCTTCAAGGTCATGCCACCGACCTCGTCGGCAAGCTCCTCGCACCGACGGGCCAGCTGCTGAGCGGTCGGCCGTTCTGACGGCTCATGGCACAAGCAGCGTTCCATCAACTCGCGCACTGCAACGGGTACCGATTGTGGAACGGGGCGGTCGGCCAGGAACTCGACGTAGCGGGTCTTGTCCAGGGCGAGCGTTGCGAGGACCATCGCACTCTGACCGCCGAGCAAGCGCTGGCCCCCGGTCAATCCTTCAAACAGACAGCAGCCGAGAGCGTACACATCGCTCGCACTGCGCACCTCATTGTCGAGGAAGCGTTCAGGCGCCATATAGGCAGGACTGCCAATGATGAGATCGGTGCTTGTACGAGACTCACGAGCGACCTCATCACTTCGAGCAATGCCGAAGTCGAGCACCTTGATCTGACCGTGCTTTCCAATGCGAAGGTTGCTCGGCTTGATGTCGCGATGGACCAACCGCAGCGCCCGCCCATTGGGTCCGAGGGGTGCAGTCCAGGCAACATGCAGCGCTTCGGCCACCTGACCAATCGCCTGGAGGAGCGCGCGCGTGGGCATGCTTGGAGTGGCGCGAACGCACTCGGCGAGGTCTTCGCCGTCAACGAACTCAGTGACCAATGCCACCCGACCCGCGAGCTCTACCAGGTCAATGACGCGCAGCAGGCTGGGGTGGTCGAGGCCGGAGAGAAGGCGCCCTTCGTCACGCAGTCGGCGGACAGCATCATCATGCATGTCCAGGTCTGTCCGCAACAACTTGACTGCCACCTCTCGTGACAAGCCACCAATGCTCGACATACGCGCGCGGTACACCTCTCCAAATCCACCGCGTCCGAGGCAGTCTCCGAGGTCGAATTGGCGTTGTCCAGTGACTTCCACGACACGCATTTTGGCGACATCCCGCAGGAACTACAAGGCCCGTCATCAGGTTGGGTCCAACCGGGTCCGAATCGCTCTACCCCGCGTCGATTTCCTGTACCGATGAACGCGCCTGGGTACAGTAGTCGCCATTCGAGGACCTCATGCCCCACCTGCTGCTCTCTCAAGGCGACCGCCTGCTGCTCACACACATGCTCCGCCCAGGTCGCACCGTCATTGGTCGCTCAGACCGCTGTGATGTTGCCCTGCCGAGCGACACCCTCTCTCGTACGCACTGCACCGTGGAACAACGCCCCGAAGGCTGGCTACTGACCGACCGCTCACGGCACGGAACAACGGTGAACAACACCGCTGTGGAACGGCATTGGCTGGTAGACGGAGACGTGGTGAACCTTGGTGAGTACCGCATGGCTTTTCGCGAGACCGTGAGCGACAACGACACCGCCAGCGAGATTGAGACCGGCAACCGCACGCCTCGCCCCCACGAGGAAATCGTAGACGTTGGCGAAGACGGAATCGCGGCTGTCTATGTGGTTCTACGCATCCTCCGCGGCCCCTTGGCCGGCGCCACGCACATCCTCAAGCGGGACCGGACCAGCATTGGTGGACCGGGCTCTCAGATTCTGCTCGACGCCTCCCTACCCAAGAAGGCCTTCTATGTTCGCGTGGTCCGAGGACGGGCCCTGGTTGAGCCGGGAACGGCGGCCGTCTTCTTGGCCGGGTCTCGCGTGCGCCAGGTCGTACCCGCGCTGTTTGGCGAACAGATCCGTTGTGGTGAACACGCCATGGTCGTGGAGTCGCAGACCCTTCAGGAGTCCGTGGAACAGCCCACCTTCGGAGATATGGTGGGGGCTTCGCCGGTCATGCGAAAGCTGTTCGGAGTGCTGTCGCGCATTGCCCGTCACGATGCTCCCGCCCTCATCGTGGGCCCAAGCGGCACCGGAAAGGAGCTCACCGCACGCGGCCTGCACGACGAGGGCCTGCGCGCGACCGGCCCCTTCATTGCCGTCAACTGCGCGGGCATTCCCCACAATCTGTTCGAGTCCGAGCTGTTCGGTCACGAAAAGGGGTCATTCACCGGAGCCACAGACCGGCGTGATGGCGCCTTTCATCGAGCGCACAGCGGTACGCTGTTCCTAGATGAGCTGGGCGAGCTGGCGCTGGATGCCCAGGCCAAGCTGCTCCGTGTCTTGGAGTCCGGAGAGGTCCGGCGTGTCGGCGGTGGAGCCGCCGAATACCCAGACGTACGCATTGTCGCGGCGACCAATCGCGACCTGACCGCCATGATTCGCTCGGGCACGTTCCGCGAAGACCTGTACTTCCGACTAGCGGTGCTCTCGGTCTCGCTTCCCCCACTCAGCGAACGCATCGGCGACATCCCGCTCATCGCTGACGCCCTGCTGCGTCGCAACCATCCCGATGCTGTGCTGTCCCCTGGCGCCCGCGCGGCACTCTCCGACTACACCTGGCCTGGGAACATCCGCGAGCTGCGCAACGTACTGACCCGAGCCTACGTTCTGGCCGGGCCACGTATTGATGCCGCCGACCTGACGTTCAACCCGGTGGTCTTCGACCGCGCTCCGACACGTCCAACAGCCCGCACACCTCTCGGCCGGGACCAAGTCGAGGCGGCGCTAGAGCGCGTGAACGGAAACCGTACAAAGGCCGCCGCACAGCTTGGAATGCCACGGTCTAGTCTGCTGTACCGCATGCGAAAGCTAGGGTTGATGTAGCTCCTGGCGCTGTGAGCTGGCGGAGAATTCGGCTGTCTGGACGTCAGATGTCAGACGTCAGATATCAGAGCACCCGGCTTGCGCCGGGTTCGATTTACAAGCTCATCGACGGACCGGAAAGAGGAGTCGGTTCGGTTGCTTTCGCACGAAATCAGCGCGTGAAACGTAGGCGCCGTTCTACGGACATGCGCAGCTCCAACGTCTGCCGTGGCCCCAAGCCAGCAACAAAACGCCGATGCCGAAGGGCACCTGCTCTGACATCTGACATCTGACGTCTGAACTCCCGAATCACCATAATCTTGGCATAGCCAAACCGAACAGCGCACAGCACGTCTCGGCCGATTCCTCAGTCATCCAAGTCAAAGCGGTAGACCGCACCGTGGTCACGGGTGATTCCGCTGGACCGAGGGGCTCCAATGAGCAGCACGCCGTCGCCCCCCACCAGACCGTGACCAAACTCTGCGCCTTGGGGTGCGCCTTCCGGGTGTCCAAGGTCCATGCCCACAAGTCCCCGGCGAACCCACGCATTGTCCTGCCAGCGGAACAGCGAGACCATACCTACGTCGAAGGTGTCGGCCTGCAGCTCGGGGTCGTCTGCGATGAAGTCGAAGAAGGGCTGGGCAACCGCGAGCCACACGCCATCTTCGGTATCAATGACAGCGAGGCCACGGCCAAAGTCCGAGCTGGTCTGGTCGCCCAAAAGTACAGCGGGGTCCAACACGACGTCGGCGTCGGGGAAGACGTCATCCAGGGGCATCGAATAGTCTGCTAAGTCGGTGGTGGACCGCATGTACACAGCCCCCGCTCCCGAGTCCGGCGCACCGAGCAGAAGCTCTACAGTGCCGTCACCATCAATGTCTGCAGCCTCCACCCGGACCCCGACTCGACCATTATTGATGGGGCCTGCCAGGCCGGTCTGACGCGGCTCGTCCGTCGCACAGTTTTCGCCCCACCCAAACAGCACGTGGACAGCGCCGCGATTGCTTCCGCCAGGGTCCTCAGAAGGCGCGCCAATCGCCACGTCTTCGCAGCCATCGCCGTCAATGTCGCCCAGGCCGGCGATGTCATCTCCGAGCACATCGCCGTTGGTTCCCGCCGAGAACGTCCGCGTATCGCACAAGACGACAGATAGGTCCTCGGGTGCCACACCAAACGCGACCGTCACGCGGTCCGGAGTTGCGGCGGGCGAGTTGAAGATGAGGTCACCGAAGCCATCACCGTTGAGGTCCGCGCCGGCAACCTGCTCAATCCGACCGTTCACGACGGGTCCGTACACTAGGTAATCAGGGTTACCTAGCGCCTCGCCGCCACGGTAGACCGCGACGCCACCGACACCCCCCAGATTGTCGCGACACTCATCCGGGTTGTGAACGGTGGCCCTGTACAGGTCGGGGCGATTTCGTTGAAAGCGCACCACGACCCCAAGGTCCACAGCACCGTCGCCGTCGACGTCTCCCACGGGGCGAATCTTCCAGCCGGTGTGAATACCCGCACGGTAGTCGGGCATCACAGGGCCCTCGTCGTCGCCAGGACTGAACCAGGGAGCCTCTGGCCCGTCTGCGCCGATAACGGCCAGCTGTCCGGCGTCTGGACCGCTGGGCAACATGCCATCCAGGGGTGTCGCCACAACCAGCGACGGCTCTGGACCACCGAGATCCGCCATGGTCATTGTGTCGATGTACCCGGCAAGAGCGCCGCCCGTGTGTACAGGGAAATCGAGGGACTGAAGGGGCATGTCGGGTATCGCAGCAATCACGTCTCCAACGCGTGGCCCCCGCTCATTGCTGCGCCCCTCGGTCACAACCCACGCATCCGGTACATGCCGCAACGGGGAAGCCCCCAAACCGAATCCGCCTTCACCAATCTCTCCGTACACTGCGCCAAAGTGGCTAGTCTCGTCGAGAATCGCTCCGTAGGGAGCGCCTGCGATGATGGAGCCGCTCCACCACTGAACACCGCCGGTATTGTTCACGGGGCCGTCTGTGCGTGTGCCGCTGGCGTACAGCTCGGGAAGACCGTCACCGCCGAGGTCCACCGCCCCCACCATGGTGCCCAGCTCCTCGTTCGCCTCTGATCCGTACAAGGTGACGCTGGCTTCGTCGTGAAAGACGGGGGAGGTTGAAGGCCGGTTGTCGTCGTCCGCCATCTTGTACACATACACCGCACCTGCGCGGTTCAACGTTCCATTGTCGTTGCGCCAGGCACCGACAATCAGGTCGTCCGTGCGGTCGCCGTCCACGTTGGCAACGGCGAGCGACCAGCCAAAGTCCTCCTCCCCGTCAACAGCGGTGTACACGCGGCTCGGCAGCTCTGGGAGTCCGGTGGAGACATCGTTGCTTAGGTAGACGTAGACCAAGTCGTCCGTCTCGGTCGCGACCGCAACATCGCAGCGGCCATCGGCATCCAGGTCTCCGGTGCGGACATTGCGTCCCATCTGGGTTCGTGCGCGCTCGAAGACGCCGTCGTTGAAAGCCCGGCCGGACAGCTTCCACAGCGGCGCTTCAGCCAACCCCTCCGTCTCGGTGACCCAGGCGTACACCGCTCCAACATCTGGGACGGTTGGGGTATCCGAGCGGTCATCATGGGTCCGTGCCACAGCGACCACATCGAGCACACCGTCGCGGTCGACATCACACAGGTCTACACCCGACCCCAATCGGTCTCCACCAAACTCGCCAGCGACTTCACTCCACGGCTCTACGCCAAAGGTACCGTCGCCATTACCGGCGTAGATAGCCACACGGCCACGGGAGAAGAGATGACCTTCTTCGCCCAGAACCAGGTCCGGGACATCGTCTCCAGTCAGGTCGCCAATCGCGAGGTCACGCCCGAGCTGACCGAAGCGCCACACCCCTTCGTAGGTCTGGACCGGGACGGACGCAATGCCGTCCAACGTGCCTAAGTATACCGTCACAAGGCCGGCTCGGTGCGTGAGCCCGTTGGCGTTCGGCTGCCCCACAACCGCATCATCAAGCCCGTCGCCGTTGAGGTCAGCGGTCACAACACGCTGCAGGCTGTCGGTGATGCCATCCACCGTTGGCGTGGGAGCCACCGGCTCTGCAACCATGACGCGCATCTCTGCTTGAACACCAGGGACGTAGCGGTCCGCCACGCCAAGACGGACCTCACCAGGCGTATCAGCCCATACATGAAGGCCGTCGGTCAGGGTGCTATCACCGCTTAGAACGGTCACATCGTACACATTGGACCCGCCTTCAACGGGGATGTCCATCGGGGTGTTCAGCGGTACCAACACCACGCTCGGCAGGTCCAACGAGACGCTGTCACGCACACGAAGGTCCACCTGAACCACATTGCCCGTCAAACTGTCCGTGACGGCGATGACATCGGTGCCGGTCAAGTCTCCGGTCGTCCACGCACACCCTTGCAGCGAGCCACCAGACCGGTCGAACGCAACGCTACAGGCAACGTCTGACGACCCACCGGTCACTTCTAAGGTGATGGTGGTCTGGCGGAGAACAGTGGCGGACTCGGGCGTGACCACCAGTCGCGGCAGGACCTCAAAGGCCGTCTCTGCCGTGGTTCCACAGCTGTCGGTCGCTCGAACAGTGTCGGTTCCGCTACCCATTCCCGAGAGGTATTCGCCGGTAATCTCCGACAGAATACCGCCCGACTGACCGTCCAAGAACTCGAAGGTCACATCACCCGTTCCGCCATCAATACGCACCACACCGCGCTGTTGAGGATTGAGTGCAGCAGGCTCAGCAGTGGCGGTCATCGGGGCGCAGGTGTCCGGATCGGTGTCTGCGACGAGCTCGGTGTCCGTGTCGGAGTCAGCGCTCGTGTCCGAGTCGACGTCGTTCCCCACGCCGTCGCAGCCGACCAAAAATGCAAGCCACCACAGTCTCATGGCATCTCCACAACATAGGCCGCACCATTATCTGGGCCTGGAATGTCCGAGAACGGCGCACCAAATGCGAGGTAGCCACCGTCGCCGCTGACGCTCTGCCCGAGTCGAGACGTCACCCCGTCGCTCACAACGAGCGTCGTTGGCACCTTGTCGAGCCCTAGACCGTCTTGCCAACGGTACACAGCCACCGAGCCGGAGTCGAGTCCGTCGCCGTCATCAAAGGGGGCTCCCACCGCCAACGCCATGCCCGAGTCGCTGCTGGCGCTCGGAATGATGGCCAACGCGTCGCCATAGCCAGAGGCCACCGTTCCCCACACCGCCAAGCCCGCGTCAGAGGCACGAATCAACGGCACAGGGACGACATCTGCGGGGTCGGGCAAGAAAGGTGCGCCGGTCCACGGTGTGAACGCACTGCTGTCGAGGCGCGAGACCAGCTCAGAGCCAGGCACAACCCACACACCGCCTACACTATCGACCTCTGGACGAATGCTGCGCAGCCCAACAGCGAGGTCATCTAGACCGTCCCCATCCAGGTCACCGCTCGCAAGTGCAAACCCTCCTTGGGCGCCACTCTCCCGTGACAACAGATGCAGCACACCGCGCGTCTCACAGGTCTCGCCCATGCCAAACAACACGCGCACAACGCCCTGATTGCTAAGGAAGAACTCGGTCCCTTCGAAGTCCTCTTGGTAGGCGCCAATTGCCAGCTCATCACAGCCGTCGCCGTCCAAGTCACCCAGCCCAATCATTGCCGAGCCCATGCGTGCATTCGGTTCGGTGGCCTGGAAGTCGATGGGGTCGCACAGGATGGTCAGCCCATCCGGCAGGGACGCTCCGTAGTGAACGCGCACGCCCCCGCGATTCTCGTCGCCCACCCCGGTGGAGCCTAAGACGACATCATCGAATCCGTCCCCGTTGTAGTCGAAGCCACCCGCGACACGGAAGACCTGGCGACCAGCTTGGCGACCAAAGGCAACCGCACTGGGCTCATCTTCCCATCCACCAGAGGCACGACGCCGATAAACGTAGGCAGCGCCAGGATTACTCGCTGTCGGAACCGTGCATTCTGGCGGGTTGAACGCATTGTCGTTGCTGGGACGGTCTTCTTGGGCTGCGGCCACAATCAGGTCCGGCTGCACCCCATCGCCGTCCACATCTCCCGCTGCCGAGACGAACCAGCCGAGGCGGTCGCCGCCGCTCTGCATTGGATGTTGAGGTGGGTCCCACACAATCGCGCCTGTGGATGCCGAGTAAGCGACCAATCGCCCGGCACGGACCGCAGTCCCGATGGCCGCGTCAAAAGCACCGACCACCACCTCAGTACCGCGCGGTGTCGAGACAGCCGTTAGCGACTCACCATGGCGCATACCGGCTGGGCCTCCCGGAAATCCCAACGCGGTCTCACTTCCCATGACTGTGGACGACATCATCCAGTACTGCCCCACCTCGGGTCCGAGGGTATCGCCACGGCCACCACGCATGATGAGCTCGGGCCACCCGTCGTCGTCAAAGTCAGCGACCGGGGCGAACGACTGACCAGCGGCGGCGGGTAGTGCGGGCCCCCACCAGATGTGGTCGCCGTCGGCCGCGACACGTTCGGTGACGCCCGCATCCAGGTCAGCGGCCAGCGTTGCTGCAGTGAAGACCACGACATTACCGCTGTCGTTGTTCTGTTCCGGCATTCCCCACTCGGAGAAGCTGGCGCCGACCATCAGGTCCAGTTGGCCGTCGGCGTCCACGTCCACTAGCTCAATCTTGTCGCCCAAGAAGTCGCTGTTGCGCATGCCGACCAGCCTCCAGTCCGCCAGCTCTCCCCCCTGTACAGGGACCCCAGCGTCTACGTCCAAGTCCAGTCCGCCGGAGCGGTAGATGTGCACCGCTCCCACATCACGCATGCCCTCGGGGTCGAAGCGAGGTTCGGAGATGATCAGCTCATCCAGCCCGTCCCCATCAAAATCCGCCATGCGATGGTCAATGCCAAGCTCGTTGGCGACCACATTGTTCTCGAAGAGTCGCACGGGGTCGTCGGTCAGGCCCCGACTCGCATCCCCTAGGTACAGCGCCACGAACCCGCCACTGACGCCATCTGCACTAAGCCTACGGTTCCACGCACCCACCGCGACATCGCACAGGCCATCACCGTTGACGTCTCCAGTGGACAGACGCGCCCCCATCAGCGCACCGGCACGTTGCTGCCACTCACCGTCTACAAACGACTTGCCAAACCGCTGAATCGACGCGGTGTCTTCCAACCCTTCCGCCGAGCCTTTGTACACCCAGATAGCGCCTTGGTCTCCCGCGACGACCAACTGTGAGCGGTCTTCATCGCGTTCAACACCCACAATGAGGTCTTCAAAGCCGTCGCCATCAATGTCGCAGCTGCCCACACTCGAGCCCAGTCGGTCCCCCGAGCCACCGTAGGCTTGCCACACGGGCTCCGTCGCAAACCCGTCCGCTCCGCGCTCGTAGATACGCACGCGACCGGTGTCGTTGGCGACCTCGTCCGGCAAGATGGCCGTAACGACCAAGTCTTCCAGTCCGTCTGCGGTCACGTCCATCAAGGTGACGTCGATTCCAACACGTTCGTCTGGCCACACCCCGAACTGGAGGACTTCCATGGGTACGTCGTCGATTGCGTTGACGGAGAACTTGAGCACCGCGCCGCCACGAACCGCGCCCACGTTGGGTTCCCAGTCGCCAAAGAACACGTCTTCGACGCCGTCACCGTCTACGTCTCCGGGAAGCGCAATGCGTCCGACTCGGCTGCCTTCGCCAGACCAGACCGGTTCGGGAACCGCCAAGGGTGCCACCACCGCAACCGCCAGCGGGACAGCGTCGCCGGTATACAGATCGGTGACAGTCACAACGGCAGTGCCTTCGCCAACCGCCACCAGTTGGTCGCCAACAACGTCCACAATGTCCGAGTCTGTGCTCAGGCCCAAGAAGCCTGAACCGGTCAACGCACGCACCGATTTCGCTGTTCCAACAGGCAAGACCAGCTGTTCGGACGGGCTCAAGGCCAAGGCGTTGGCCTCGCCCGCAACAATGACAGCCTCGGCCGTGTCCCCCGTCTCTGCGTCCGTCGCGCGCACAATCGTGGTTCCAGGCAACCCAACCGTCACCACACAGCTTGCGGTGACGTGACCGCTACCGGAGACATGAGCGCAGGTCGCTCCTCCGGTGCCGCCAACAACGTCCAGCTGAAAGCTCACAAGGGGCAACACAAATGCCTGCTCTGGCACGAGGGCCAAGCGCGAGACCACGTCAATGTCGACCGTTGCATCCCCCTCACACCCTTCATCGGTCACTCGAACACCGTAGGTGCCGGGCATGGGTGGGGCAAAGAACACGCCGGACAGAGGGTTGATGTCTCCGTCATCTATCACCGCAAAACGGTAGTCCCCCGTACCGCCGCTCGCTTGAACAGTAGTGAGTCCAGACACCGACGCAGCCGTCACTTGCGCTGTCAGCGGCGGGGCGCAGCTTCGATCAACGTCTGTGTCTGTGTCCGTGTCCACATCCGTAGACGGATCGGTGCCCACGTCTGTTTCCGTGGTTGGCGGCTCAACGCAGGCCATTAGCGATACCGCGACCAGTCCAACAAGCGAGCGCACCATCATTCCCAACCCCTCTGCGCTAGCGACTGTACCGCCTCAACAGGTACCGTAGCGACAGAAGGAGGTGGTGTGCGGACAAGTTGGCTACTTTTTGCGGCTGCGTGCACAGTGACCACCCCCACTGAGCGCCAGCTCGCAGACCCGCTCCTCATCCAAGTGGACGCACCACTGGTCTCAAATCAAGTAGTCATCGAAGACGCAGAAAGTGCGGCCGTCACAGACCGAATGGTCGTGTGGTTCGGTCGAGACGGCGACCTGTACCGGCAAGCCCCCGGACAAGACGCGGTGTTGATTGAACGCGCCCTCGGACTACAGGTCGCTGGCGCCGTAGACCTTGAAGATGCTGGTGTAGACGGCACCCCCATCGAGTTGCTCCTCATCAACGGCTCGCTGTGGACGTGGAACAGCGTATTGTTACGCCCTTCTCCCCTCGCACAAGACCTTCCCGGACAGGTCACCCGCCTCGCCTACGACGCGCCCAGATTGTGGATTGAGACCACACAGGGGCTGTTCCGCTGGTCCCAAGAGGAGCTGGTAGAGATTCGAGTCGGTGGAGAGCCCGTCACCCGCGGATTCACCATTGGCGGTGTCGCACTAGGTCAGTCGGTCATCTGGGTTGGCACCGAGACCGCCATTCACGCTGTCCCCGTTCAGGGCGGCCCAGTCGTGTTCGAGCACAACGTTCAGGTGAGCGCCATCACGGCAGACACCTACGGCTTGGTGTGGATTGTTGTGAATGGCGAGCTTCAGCGGGTCTCTCGCGACGGCGAGCTGTTGAGTTTGGGCCGCACCGGTGTTCGCAGTCTCGTCTCAGAGCGCGGCAGTCCAGACGTGTGGATGGGTGCCGACGACGGATGGTGGAAGGTTCAGGGCCTGCTTGCCGCACAGCTCACCACCTCGCCCGCCGCAGCTCCCATCGCCTTAGACCCCGCTGGCAGATTGTGGACATCGGACGGTGTGGATCTGTCGGTACTCGCTGTCGACCGACCCGTGGTGCTGACGGGCCTATCGCGCGGAGATGTGCTCGACCTTCCGTCCGAGCTCACCGTTCAACCGACCGACCCCGAGCTGGTACAGAGCGTCATGATTGCGCTCGACGACACCCTCATCACCGTGGATGAGACCTGGTCGTTTTCCTTGGACCCCGCCGAGCTCGACGCAGGCCTGCACAGCCTAGACATTGATGTTGAGTACACCGACGGCGACTCACGGGCCCAAACGCGCGACATCTTTGTGGGGCTTCCGTTCGACGTGACCTGGGATGAACACATCGGCCCGCTACACGAAGCTCGCTGTGCAAGGTGTCATACGGACGGCACCGAGACCATCCTCACCGATTTCGCTTCGTGGCAAGACCGGTATTCCGATATCATCGAACAAGTCCAAAGCGGCGCGATGCCACTAACCGGTACCCCCCTGACCAATGACGAGCTGTCGCTTGTGGTGGGTTGGGGCAACGGAGGGTTTCTTCCATGACCCTACTTTTGAGCCTTTTTCTGGTCGGCATGTCGGCTGCGCAAGAGACCCCAGCCGTCGTACAGACGCAGATGGAGGGGGTCGAGCTATTGCGCGCCATGAGCCTCGACCTGCGCGGCGTGGTTCCCTCAATGGAGGAGTACCAAGCCGTTCAAGACGGCAACGCAGTCGACGACGTCATCGACCAATGGCTGGATACCCCAGGCTTCACCGAGCGCGTGGTCAAGCAGCACCGCAGCCTGCTGTGGAACAACGTCTCCAATGTGCGCTTGGCTCCCAACCAGAGCCGCCTCACGGTCCGCAACGGTGTGTGGTTCCGAAACGCAGCGTCCACCCCGTTTCGTGGCGTGTTCAACTTAGGCTGCACCGCACGTGATGCCGAGTTTGACGAGTTTGACTGGCCCATTCGTGAAGAGGTCACTCCCGGTGTCTACGACGAAGGTTCGGTGGTCATCGCGCCGTACTGGGACCCCGAGAACCCGATTCGAGTGTGCGCATTTGACGCCATGGAACAACAGTACGCCCCGGACGGTACAGACTGCGCGGGCGTCAACGGAACGGCCGATGACCAGTGTGGCTGCGGACCCGACCTCCAGTGGTGCATCCCCACCGTTGTCGAACGCGAAATCCTCGCCGGACTGGGGGAAGACGTCGACCAGCGCATCCGCGCCATGGTGGAGGACGACCAGCCCTACACCGAGCTGCTCACTGGAAGCACCGGCTACCTGAATGGACCCGTCACCCACTTTCTGACGCACCAGACCGAGCGCCGCAGCGGCTTCCGCTTCAGTCCGACCAGCATTGATACGGACCGCCTGCCGAACCTGGCCTACTCGGACAAAGCGTCCGTACCCGTTGCTATGGGCGACCATCACAGCGGCGTGCTCACGTCTCCCGCCTGGTTGCTGCGCTTCCAGACCCAACGAAGCCGGGCCAATCAGTTCCACAACAGCTTCCTCTGCCAGCCCTTTGTGCCACCAAGCAGCGGCCTTCCCGAAGTGTCTGAAGAAGACCAGAGTCTCGACCTGACCGCTCGCGATGGCTGCCAGTACTGCCATGCGCTGCTGGAGCCCGCTGCGGCCCATTGGGGACGGTGGTCTGAGAGTGGTGCGGCCTACCTAGAACCGGAGAGCTTCCCAGCATTCAACGCGGACTGCCTGGAGTGCTCCACACGCGGAAGCTGCACGGATGAATGCCGCGCCTTCTATGTGACCGAGCGACTGGCTCCCGAGCAAGACCCGTTCATTGGCTACATGAATGCCTTCGAGTTCCTGGAAGACCGGCACGCCTTGCACGTAGACCAGGGCCCCGCGCTGCTGGTCAACAAGACAACGGCAGACGGTCGCCTACCCGAGTGCGTTGCCGAGAAGACTGCCGAGTGGTTGCTGGGCCGCTCGCCAACTGCAGCGGAGGAGCCGTGGGTGCAAGAGCTCGCCACGCGCTTTGCAGAGGCCGGATTCGACTACAAGTCGCTCATCCGAGACATTGTCACCTCTGAAAACTACCGGAGGCTTCCATGAGACTCGTTGTTGCTCTGGGCATCGCACTCGCGGGCTGCTCACAACAAACCCTGGAAGCTCCACCGGAACCCTCCACACCTGAGCTCGGTGAGTTTACGCCTGTTGATGGCGGAGACCTCGCGGAAGAGGGTCAGGCTGGACGAGACTTCCGGCGCATGGACATCGACCAGCTCTCCGCGTCCATCGAGCGCGTCACGGGCCATGCCTGGACACGTGAAGTGGGCGGCGAAGACGTTGACCGCTTTGAGGAGTTGGCGCCGACCCTCGGTGTGCCCGACTACATTGAGGTGGTGTCCGACCCGCTGAGCCCGTCGCTTCTGTTCCAAAAGTTCCTAGATGACGCCGCCCTTGATGTCTGCCCAAGGCTCGTGCAGGACGACCTTGAGCGGTCCGACGGCACGCGTTGGCTCATCCGTCATGTTCAGCCGTCGGACACTGCAGAGAGTCCGGACATGCAGCGTACCCTCAAGGACGCGCTGCTACGATTCCATGGCAAGGCTGTCGCAGACGAGTCGCAAGAGCTTGCCGAGTGGGTCTTCCTGATGCGCTCACTCAACGAAGTGGCCTCGCAGCCACAGACACGGTGGGAGTCGCTGTGCGTTGCTCTCATCACCCATCCTGACTTCTACCTGTACTGAGGCGCCGAATGCCGCTTACTCGACGCGAAATGTTGATTGCGACGGTCCTCGGAACCGGGGCTCTTGGGCTGTCTTCCGCCCTGCCCTTTCCAGGCCTTCTTCCGGCTCACGCCACAGGAGTCGGACGCTCCGACCTGCACTACATCTTTGTCTACTTCCAAGGTGGATGGGATGCGCTGCTCGGCTTGGACCCCCGTGACCCAAGCCTGTACACCCAAGACAACATCCCCTACTACAAGACCTACCCAGGCTACGAGAATGTAGAGATGGTAAACGCCAACCGTGTCGAAGCGGGGGGCATTCAGTTCGGTCCATACATTGGCGACCTGACCCGTCATGTCTCGGACCTACAAGTATTTCGCGGCTTGTCCATGGACACGCTGACCCACGAAGTCGGTCGACGGCGCTTCATCACTGGGCGTCCCCCCGCAGGTACTCAAGCACGTGGCGCCTCTCTGGCGACCACCTTGGCGGCCCAGTTCGGGCAAGATGACGTTGTCCCCAACCTGGCAGCTCGCGTTGAGACCTTCAACCCCGACCAACCCTCGTGGGCCAGCGCCATGTCCGTCAACAGCGTGGACGACCTCGTGGCTGCACTGTCCCCCAATCCCAATGATATTGGTGAGATTGAGCGCCAACAGATTGACGCCCTCCTGTCGCGGTTTCGTGAGACCTCAACGTCCCAGCGGTCCAAGGCACGCACATCCGCGCTGGCGTTCCGAAAGGCCGCACATGAAGTGGTCCAACAAAACCTCGGAAGCGTGTTCGATTTTGGCGCCAACACCGATGAAATGGCCCAACTCCGCGACAGCTACGGCTTCAGTCGTAGTCAGCTCGCCACGCCGAGTGCCCGCACCGCCATGGCGTTCCGCGCGCTCATCCAGGGTGTCTCCCGCTGTGTCAGCGTGAGTGTCACTGACAACCTAGACACCCACTCAGACGACTGGGAGAGCAGCCATGGTCCACGCCTGCGTGACGGCTTCGACCGCGTCGCCCAGCTCGTCACAGACCTCAAGCGTACCGAGTACCGCGGCACCCAAGAGAGCTGGTTCGACCACACCGTCATTGTTGGCTTCTCGGAGTTCCAGCGCACAGCCATGATCAACGCACGTGGCGGTCGCGACCACAGCCTCAGCAACACCGCCTTCGTGATGGGCGGTGGCCTGCGCGGCGGACGTGTTCTGGGGGCCAGCGGCGAGATTGGCATGATTCCCCAGACCATCGACCTTGCCACCGGACTGCCAAGCCAAGGCGGCGAGGTCATTCGTCCCGAGCACATCCACAGGGCATTGCTCCAGCATGCCGGATTCGAAGACGATATCGCTGACCTGCGCGTTCCCGCGTACCAAGCCATGCTCTCGTAGGGCACGACGGTGCTGTGACTTGCAGCAAAGATGCGTGTCAGTCGCAGTCCGCGTCAGCGCCGCTCAATATCCACTCTTCAAGGTCGGCAACCTGCGCGTCCGTGAGCTTGGACCGCCCGCTGGGCATCTGTGGAGGGTCCGACTCTCGGCGTATGCCAGTGACAATGCGCCACAGCTGGGATTCGCCTAGGTCTCCGGGAACTACGTACTTCCCAAGGTCTTCACACACGTCCGTGTGTACAACATCAGGCATGCTGACTCGGTCAGCGCGCAGGTCGTCCTCTGGCAGCACCTGTGAACCTGAGGGGTGACAGTCCGCACACTGCACAGACAACATCTCGCGCGTTCCGGCCCAGTCCGAACCGAAGGTCTGCTGCGGTACGAACAGGGAGTCGTCGCACCCCATCAACACAACCAGCCCAATACAAAACCGCACACACACCCCACTCACCCAGTCTACCGCGTCAGCCCAGCGCTGTGGCCGCTAGCTCTCGTCGATGGTCACCAGCCGCTCACCCTGAGCAACAGCGTCATCCACACTCACCCGGACAGCACTCACTACACCGGCGGCGGATGCGGTCAGCGTCTGCTCAACCTTCATGCTCTCGAGGGTGACCAAGGCCTGTCCAGCCTCCACCTCGTCGCCGACCTCAACATGCACGGCTCGCACGGTTCCTGGTGTTGGCGCGATACATCCGTCAGTGTCTCCCAGGGCAGTCAGCGGCTCTGGCAAGCGCGGCATGCGTGAAAGGACGGCCTCGCCATCTCCCCAGTGCAGGTACAAAAGCGCATCGTCGACAATCGCGTCATCTACGGGGTCTCCGACGGTTGGAGCCGACACAAACCGCACCAAAACCTGACGACTGTCTACGCGAACAACGGCACCACCCGCCTGTGTCTTGAGCACATGGACACGCGAGGTCGTGTCTCCCACCGTGATGTCCCAGCCATCGCTTGCGGCGGTGTAGGTCGCTGTCAAAGAAGCCGCACCGACTCGCCAGACATCCTCTTGCGTTGCCCGGCCAAACACGCGCCAACCGGCGGGAGCGGCACCGTGACGTCGCGACAGGCTCGCGGAGAGAGCGGTCGCAAGCCTTGCTGCAAAGACGGGGTCTTCAGGGGGTGGCGACGGCAGGCCGCTGTCGCTCTCCAGCCAGCGCGTGTGAACCTGCCCCGCCACAACATCCGGATGCGACGTCAACGCACGCAGGAACGCCAAGTTGTTGGCCACACCCGTGACCCAAGCGGTGCGAAGCGCACGAGCGAGTCGACGACGCGCATGGCTGCGGTCTCGTCCCACCGCAATGACCTTACCGAGCAGGCTGTCGTAGTGTGGTGAGATGACCGTGCCGTCGTGGACCCACGCATCAACGCGCACCCCGTCGGTCTGGGGAAGGTCGACGCGCACAAGCGTTCCCGTTGTGGGTCGCCAGTCCGCCATGGGGTCTTCGCTGACCAAGCGCACCTCAATGGCGTGTCCAGTGAGCTGGATGTCCTGTTGGGACATCGACAACGGCTCATCCAGGGCCACTCGAATCTGCCAGCGAACCAGGTCAATGCCCGTGACCGCCTCTGTGACAGGGTGCTCCACCTGAATGCGCGTGTTCATCTCAATGAAGAAGGCGTTGTCACCATCGACCAAGAACTCGACGGTCCCGGCACCGCTGTAGCTGACAGCTTGTGCAAGCTGTACAGACCACGCACCCAGTCTGTCTCGCATGGCGTCGGACAGTCCCGGAGCCGGAGCCTCCTCCCACACCTTTTGCCGACGACGCTGAACGCTGCACTCCCGCTCATACAGGTGGACCACAGCACCGTGGTTGTCCGCTAAGACCTGCACTTCGATGTGCCTCGCGCGCTCGACGAATCGCTCCAACAACAGTCGCCCATCCGCAAAGCTCGACTGAGCCTCGCGACGTGCCGCTTGCATGGCGTCGTCCAGCTCACTGGCCTGATGCACCACACGCATACCGCGTCCGCCGCCCCCTGCAGCCGCCTTCACAAGCACTGGAAAACCAATCTCTGCGGCTGCCGCACTCCAGTCGACCGGTCCGTCTCGTTCATCCGCACCCAAGAGGGTTGGAACGCCCTGTTCGGCTGCCACTCGTCGTGCCGAGACCTTGTCTCCCAATGCACGCATGGCCGCTGGCGACGGTCCGACCCAGGTCAACCCAGCGTCTACAACAGCCTGCGCAAATTCTGCATTTTCTGCTAAGAACCCATAGCCTGGGTGAATCGCTGTGGCTGCGGACTGCACAGCCGCTGCCAACACCTTTGCGCTATCAAGATAGCTCTCGGCAGCAGGGCCTGGCCCCAGTCGAACTGCCATGTCCGCCTCTAGGACGTGCTGAGTATCGGCATCGGCGTCGCTGAACACCGCAATGGTGACACAGCCCTCAACGCGCGCGGCACGAATGATACGGCGAGCAATCTCACCACGGTTGGCAATGAGCAAGCGCATCAGTTCTCCGAGTCAAAGTGAACATCCAGTTGTGGGAAGGCAATCTCGATACCTTCGTCCTTCAGCGCATTCCAGATGGCGTTGTACAAGGCGCTCTGGCTGTTGCGGTCGTTCCAGGCGTCGTCGGTCCAGATGCTGACCTCGAAGTCCACCGAGCTCGCCCCAAATCCAGTCAACAGGACGCGCGGCTCGGGCTTCTTCAGTCGGTCTGGAGCGGCAGCAGCGACCTCGGTCAACACGGAAAACACCTGCTGGATGTCGGAGGAGTAGGACACGCCGACCACGCACCTGACCCGGCAGAACCGATCCATAAAGGTGAAGTTGCGAACCGTTGATTGGGCGAGCGTCGTGTTGGGAACAATGAGGTCCGCTTCGTTTCGCGAACGCACAATGGTGCTGCGAATGCCCATGCGAACCACGCGGACGCGCTCGCCTTCCACGTCCAAGACGTCTCCCGGCTTGATGGCACGCTCCACCAGCAAGATGAGGCCACTGACGAAGTTCTGTGCCACGCCCTGTAGAGCGAAACCAATACCCACGGCAAAGGCCGCACCAGCGGTCACCAGACCCGTGAGGTTCACGCCGGCTGCGCTAAGCGCAATCGTAAGCCCTACCGCCATGATGCCGTAGTGCACCAGTCGCTCAATGACCCCGACAGTCCCCGTGTCGGTGACCCGGCGAATCGCATGACTACGGGTGAGTGCACGTCGCAACAGCCGCGAAACGCCTACCGTCACGGCAAAGAAGAACAGGAACGTCAGGATTCCCGAGAGCGTGATTCGCTGCTCGCCGAGCTGAAGAAGGGTCGCGTTGAGGCCGAAGTTCACGCCCCGCATCGTCTCGGCAAATGTCACCAATCCAAGGATGGGTGCGGTGACAATCACCAATGCGGCAATGGCACCCAGGCGAACCGCCCAGAGGATGGCGCCCGGAATGTTCTCGCCAAAGTGCAGACGGACCCGCCACTCCGCTCCAACGACGACGAGCAGCAGCACAACGGCGGCAAACGCCACGTACACAAACCGAATCACTTCGATATCAAACGCCGACACATCGACTCCCGCGTCCGTCAGTGACGGAAGGTACCCCAGGCAGACGCACCACGTACGGGCGCCGAGTGAACAGCGGACAGGGCCATAGACAACACCGCCCGGGTGTCGCGAGGGTCGATGACACCGTCGTCCCACAAGCGGCCTGTAGCCGACCATGCGGTGGATTCATGGGCGACCTTGCCGGCGAGCATTTGCTTCATCATGGTGAGTTGTTCTTCGTTGACTGTGGTGCCCCGACGAGCCGCCGCTTGGCGCTTGACAATGTCAATGACGCCAGCGAGCTGCTCAGGGCCCATGACCGCAATCTTGTGGTTGGGCCACGTGAACAAGAAGCGAGGTTGGTAAGCGCGGCCCATCATGGCGTAGTTGCCGGCACCGTAGGACCCGCCCACCATCAGGGTAATCGCAGGAACCGTGCTGTTGCTGACGGCGTTGATGAGCTTTGCACCCGCTTTGATAATCCCGCTTCGCTCTGCCGCTTCGCCCACCATGAAGCCGGTGATGTTCTGGAGAAACAGCAGAGGCGTGTCCGACTGGTTCATCAGCTGGATGAACTGGGCGCCCTTGTTCGCAGACTCAGTGAACAAGATGCCGTTGTTGGCCAAGATGCCCACAGCGAACCCGTCAATGTGCGCTTGCCCGCAGACCAGCGTGGGCCCATACGACGGCTTGAACTCCACAAAGGACGAGTCGTCCACAATGCGCGCTAGCACCTCGCGGACATCGAAGGGCTGTCGGACGTCGGACGATGTGACAGAGAGAAGGTCGGATGCCGGCAATCGCGGCGTGACCGGTGTGGCATCTCGTCCTGGCCCCTTTGCAGTCCAGCGCAGACCGGCGACAAGTTCACGGCCAATGCGCAGCGCGTCTCGCTCATCCTCAGCGAGAAAGTCACTCACACCCGACACAGCGGTGTGCATGGCCGCCCCGCCCAGGGCCTCGTCGGCAATGTCTTCGCCAATCGCCATCTTCACCAGCGGAGGACCGGCCAAGTACATGTACGCGGCGTCCTTGACCATCACCGAGTAGTCGCTCATGCCCGGAATGTACGCACCGCCTGCCGTACATGAGCCAAACACCAGGCTAATCGTTGGGATCCGACGAGCGGAGCGCTGTGTGATGGCACGAAAACCGGCACCACCCGGTACGAAAATCTCCGCTTGATTGGGCAGGTCGGCACCCGCAGATTCAATGAGGTGAACCACGGGAAGCTCGTTCTCCACCGCAATCTGCGCGAGTCGGTCCGACTTCTTCACCCCCCATTCGCCAATCGCGCCACCTTGAACCGTAGCTTCGGACGCCGTGATGAGAACCTGTGTTCCCGAGACCCAGCCAATGCCCGCAACAACCGCCGCTCCCGGCACCTGACCAGACACATGCATGCCAGCTAGCGGCATGAGCTCCAGAAACGGGCTGTCTCGGTCCAACAGCAGGTCAATGCGCTGTCGGGGAAGCAGCTTGCCCCGACGGATATGGCGGTCTGTGTACTTGGGTCCGCCGCCGGCCTGAGCCTTCGCAAGATGACCGAGCAACGTCTGTATCGACTCGCGGTTCGCCGACTCGTTGGCGAGCGCAGTCTCCGAGCGAAGGTCAACGGCAGAACGAAGGACGGGCATGGGCAGACTCCTACGCCGTCAGTCTACCATCAACCTCACCCGGCTACTCCGGAGACGACGTCAGTAAGCGCCACTCGGGGTCAAACTCCCACGTCACATCAACCGGCCGGTCTAGTCCACGCGCCCAGGCCGCAATCGCGTCGGGAGCAATGCTGTCCTCACGGGCGTACAGATGCACAGTGTGACGCTGACGACCGCTGGTCCGCGCAACGAGAACGGCATGGTCTTTCAGCCCGCGTGCCAAGCCGTCTTCAATGGCTTCAAAGCCCTCGGACTCCCACGGGTCTGGGATGCCAGCCGGGGTTGGACGCTGCAGCTCAAAGGTGAGGTCGCAGCGCACATCGAACGTTGGATACGCCCACCGCTTCACGGCGTAGTTCACAATCTGGAACAGCGTTCCGTCTGGCGAAGGCGCAGTGGTCACGCCCCAATGCACACCGGTTGCAGTGTCTTTGCGCCAGCCAATCGCAGCGTTCAGCTCCATCACCGTGCGTGGGTCTTCCGGTACGCTCGTGGATGTGTTGATGGCTCCCAACCAGCTCTCTACGCCATCCTCTCCAACCGCATGGTCGAGAAGAAGTACCGCCACGGAGTCCCGCATTGCGGTTGGCAAGCCGGAAAAAGCCGGATGGTAGACTCGACAGTTGAGCCGCTCACGGCCTGGGTCGTCGGCCACACCAATGCGAAGGTCAGCGAGGGCCATGGCTTCGCCGGCAATGTGCAGCACGAGCGATTCAGCCTTCGACGCCGCTGGACGCGATGCGTGGAACTCCCACACATCGTCCGAGTCCGGCCCCGCTTGACGCCAGCGCTCGGCGGTAATGCGCAGGACAGCGTCACCGGTGCCGGACAGACACAGGGCAAAGGACGCCACCTGTCCACTTCGAAGCTCCCACTGGAGCTTGGGATGAAGCGCACGGACACGCTCCGACAACTGTACACGCCAGTCGCCGGCTTGACCGCAATTGAGCGCCTCTGTCAGCGCTTCTGCGTTGGACGCCCACCAGGCCCAGAAGGCCGCAATGGCGTCGTCTGCGGCGGCAAAACGTGCCGTTGTCTGGGTCAGTCCAGGAACGGGTACCGCCAATCGGTCGCCGGAACCATCGTCTCTTTGATGGTGCGCGGAGAGACCCAGCGCAGAAGGTTCATCGGACTTCCGGCCTTGTCGTTGGTGCCTGATGCGCGACCACCGCCGAAGGGCTGTTGGCCGACGACTGCACCGGTCGGCTTGTCATTGATGTAGTAGTTGCCGGCTGCGAAGCGCAGACGTTCACTGGCTGCTGCAATCACCGCACGGTCACGTGCAAACAACGCACCCGTGAGAGCGTACGGACTGGTGGTGTCGACCAACTCAAGGGTCTCTTCCCAGTCTTCCGGCTCGTAGACGTACACGGTCACAATCGGGCCGAAGATCTCTTCAGACATCAGCCGATGCTTGGGGTCTGTGACGCGCACGAAGGTCGGGCTGATGAACCAGCCGGTGCTGTCGTCTGATGTGCCGCCCGCAACGATCTCTGCGGTGTCCGCCGCGATCTTCAAGTACTCCTGATGCTTGCGGAAGGCGCGCTCGTCAATGACGGGGCCAATGAAATTGGAGAGGTCGCGGACGTCGCCCATCTTCATGTTGGCCATCTCGGTGCAGACCGTGTCGCGCACGCTCTCCCAGAGGTTCGACGGTACATACAGCCGGCTCGCCGCGCTGCACTTCTGCCCTTGGAACTCGAAGCTACCGCGCAAGATGGCAACGCTCAGCGCGGCTGGATCTGCACTGGGGTGAGCAACGATAAAGTCCTTGCCGCCCGTCTCACCCACAATGCGCGGGTAGCATCGGTAGGTGTCCAAGTTGTTCGCGACTTGCTTCCACAGTCCGTGGAAAACCTTCGTAGACCCGGTGAAATGCACACCGGCGAGCTCCGGACGGGACATCACAATGTCTCCAACATCCGCACCGTGGCCATTCACCAGATTGATGACGCCGGCAGGCATGCCTGCTTCGTGGAGAACTTGCATCATGCGCCACACCGAAGGCATGGACTGCAAGGTCGGCTTGAACACTACGGTGTTCCCCATCAGCGCCGGTGCCGTGCACAAGTTCAGTGCAATGCTGCTGAAGTTGAACGGAGCGATTGCAAAGACAAACCCGTCTAATGGACGGTAGTCCAGCTGGTTCCACACGCCTTCCGAGTGAGCCGGAGGCTGGTCGGCCACAATGTCTGCTGCGTACTTGACGTTGAAGCGCCAGAAGTCGACGAGCTCGCACACCGCATCGATCTCGGCCTGATAGATGGTCTTGCCTTGAGCCAGCATAGTGGCTGCATTGACCGCCGCGCGGTGCGGACCGGCCAGCAGTGCGGCTGCGCGAAGCAAGACGGCAGCACGGTCTTCCCAGCTCAGCGCCATCCAGTCCGCCCGAGCGGCCTGTGCAGCATCCACCGCAGCATTCACCTCATCCGGTCCCGCAAGATGCACATTGGCCAAGATGTGGCTGTGATCGGAGGGATTGCGAATCGCGACGGTGTTTCCAGTGAACACCTCCTCGCCCCCAATCAGACACGGAATCTCCATCACGTCGGCAGATTGTTTGTCGAGTTCTGCGAGTACCAACGCCCGGTCAGCATCTCCGGGAGCGTAGGCCCGGACGGGCTCATTGAGGGGGGTGGGGACTTGGGCAATGCGCGCGCTCATAGGACCTCCGGCGTGGGCGGCTGCATAACAGCACCAGACACCCGTGTTGCGCTACAGTGGGCTTGAGGAACTCCCACACCGTGACCGTCGCCATTGTCATTGCCCTCGCGGCCCTTGTCTTGATCACCCTGCTCGGCTTCATCGGGCTTGCAGTGCTGGGCGCTGCGCTGTTCGTGTGGATGAAGCCAGGACGACAGACGCTCGTTGTTCGGAACCCCTCTGTTGAATCGGATACTGGCCAAGCCAATCTGCATGCGTTTGACGACGCCATGGGAGACGACCCGGCCACCGAGCTGTTCAACCGCAGCCATATGTTCGCCGTCTACGACTCTGACGACATGGATGCAACAGAGGTCGTACGCATGGACGGCGGAATTCTGTTGGATGGAAGTATTGATCCGGCCCTTGTCCGATCCCATACCCCGACCCCTAAGGCGGACAAAGACTGACCAGCCTCGGTTTGATCGGGTACAAGGGGCCTCGAAACTGTGAGGTCCCAGTGTTGTCTCTGCTTTCGTTACTGACCCTATCTGTCGCCACTGCACAGACTGTGCCCGCTAATTCGTCCGTTGAGCGGGCTGTATCGATTCAAGTCACGCAGACCGGCTTGGACAATTTCGGCGCATTCATTCCGGCATTGATCCCTGACAGCCTCCCGATTGACGATGTTCGTCAGTCCGGTGGTGGCGGCTTCTGTCTCACAGAGTTCGAGCTGGAGCTGGGCAACACTGCAGCCGGCATGGGCGTAGAGGTGAGTCTTCAGATCGAAGACATCCGCTTTCGACCCGTCACTGGGCGCCTCAACACCGAGATCGACCTGCTCGTCAGCATCAACGACTCGGGCTCGCCGTTCGACTTCAACTTTGACGTCGCCTGCATTTCCGGAGACTGCGCCGGCTGGGTCCGCCCATTCCCCGTCACCGCAATTGTGCCCTTCCAGCTTGCTGTCGCAACGGCACCGGACGGCTCGCGCTTTATCGATGCCACTGTAGAGCCCATCTCCATTGAGAACGGTCTCAACAACACGCACATTGAGCTCACCGAGTCCTGCTCCACACTGGACACCATCGACGGCGTTCTGGCCGCCTTCAACCTCTCCATCTACGACTTCATCATTGGTGTTGTTGACCCGTTCCTAGAGGGCGCCATTGACGACCAAGTCGGTGACATTGAGCTGCAGATCGAAGATGCCCTCTCGGCCGCTCGCTACGAAGACGTCATCGACCTCGCCGGAGCCGAGCTGAGCGTTCTCATCGAGCCGCGCGACATTGACATCACACCCGGCGGCCTGGCTATCGACCTGCTCGGTGCCATCTCCTCGCCAGCTGACCCGTGCATTGCCGCCCTCGACCCTGGTGGCTCATTGCTGACAGATACCCTCGTTCCAGAGATCGGCGACAACCCGGCTGGGACCGAGCTCATCATCCATGTTGGCGACGAGCTCGTGAATCAGGGCCTGTACGCAGTCTGGCGCAGTGGCCTGCTCTGCTACGAAATCAGCGCCGAGAGCGAACTGGACATTGGCTTCCCCATCGACAGCAGCCTACTCGGCTTGCTCGGTGGTGAAGGTTTCGAGGCCATTCTGCCCGAGACCCCACAGCCAATCGTCATTCGCACCAACCCCGTTGAGTCCCCCCTTGCCAACTTCGACGGCGACTACGACCTGACCGCGGAAGTCCGGGAGTTGGGCCTAGACATCTTCACCGAGATCGACTTCCGCCAGACTCGCGCCGTGGGTCTCACCATCGAGGCGGACGCAGGCGTTGACGTTGTCTTTGACGGAAACACCGGCCTCCTGGCCGCAGACATTGCGCTCGGCCCCGACAACATCACCATCATCGCCACGCACAACGAGCTCGTCGCAGAGGCTAGTGCTGACATTGAGGACAGCGTATCCGGCTTGGTCGGCGTGTTGTTGGACAGCTTGGTCGGCGATGCCTTGAACGGCTTTGAGTTCAGCCTTCCCTCCTTCGAGGGTGTGGGATTGATGACCGCAGAAGCGGCTCCGAGCGGAGATGGCGACTGGCTGGGTCTGACAGCCACAGTGGGTGAGGTCCCTTACGAGGGTGCCGGATGTGACAGCGGTGGCGGCTGCAGCGGCGGAGACGCCGGCGGTGGTTGCTCGAGTGCAGCCGGCGGCATGGGAGCCGTTCTGTTCTTGCTACCCTTGGTCCTGGTCCGCCGACGCCGTCAATGACAGCGCTATTGGTCGCACTTGCACTTGCAGGGGTCCGAGAACCGCGCGGCAGCGACCGTCCTACGCTTCCTGACGACGCACAATCTGTGCTGTCACCCGATGGTCGATACCGACTGCACTGGAGCGACTCTCGCGAGTTCGCGCCCCAAGGCCCTGTAGAAGACGGCATTCCATTCGGTGTAACTGTCGTCTTACAGGCTCTTCAGGACGCGGAGCTCGCCTATGCACAGCGTGGCTACCGCCCCACAACCGGTGACGACGGCACCGGAGGCGACGCCGCGCTCGATGTGTATTTCCTGCCCATCAACGCCAATGGCTACGCCTATCCCCTGGCCGATGCAAGCCCCGACGGCGGTGCGGCTTGCTACATCGAGCTCGACAACAGTCTGCGAGGCGGCATTCTGTCCTCAGTCGCACAGCACGAACTGCATCACTGCGTACAGTTTCGCTACAGCACGCGCTCCGCTAGCTGGATCTACGAGGCCAGCGCGACCTGGGAGCAATACCTCCTCGCCGGCGAGAGCTTAGACCTCGGCCTGCAGCTGCTGTACGCCGCCCGCTTGGCAGAGCCCAACCGCCCCATCAACGACCGAGGCGACCGCTACGAGTACGCCGGTTTCCTTCTGTTCAAGCACCTCGACGAGTTCCGTCGCCCAGCTCCCAGGTCCGTTGACGTCTGGCAAGCACTCGCCCGCGACCCCGACTGGGAACCCGCACTCGAGCGCGTTGCTGACGATGCCTTCGGCCTGTCACTCGCTGAGTGGTTCGCCGCCTACAGCACGTGGAACGCCTTCGCCTGCGGCCTGTCCGATGAGGCCCACTACGACGAGACCGTCGCCGGGTGTACGTCTCCACAAGCGGTTCCGATTCAAGGCGTCATCACCGGAGAGCCAACAGCCATCGTCCTCCCTGACGCTCCGTACGCATCCCAGACCCTCGAGTGGACTCCCGACACAGAAGGCGACACCGTACTCGTACAGTGTGACGCGCCAGAGTCCGGCGCCCTGGTCTTGACCGTTGTACCCGTGGATGCCGACGGAATTGGTCAGGTGCCCGCTCGCACCGCCGAACGAATGAGTGCCATCACTCTACGCTCGCTAGATGCGGTCCCAGACGGCGGTTCTGCACGCATTGTTGTGGCATCCACCGGAGATGAACCGCTGAGCGTCACCTGTTCGGTTGGCCCTGCCGAGTCCATCGTGGCGGAAGGTTCGACCTGCTCGGCAACACGGATTCCCCTGGGCTGGAGCGCCGTGTGGCTGTCGACTATCGCTGGCCTCGGCAGACGAGGAAGGCGCCGTCGCAGGTGACGGTTGTGGTCTGTCCCTCAATCACCTGAATCGTTCCGGCGTCCTGCCAGCCTTCACCAAAGTCTGCACGTACGCTGTACTGACCCACGACCAACGGACCCGAGGGCGAGACCGCGCTGCCGCCGCGCATCAAGCGCACTGCGACAGTGGTGGACAAGCGCACCTGTCCAACCGGCTCTGCGGGTGCTTCGACAACCGGTTCCGGTTCCGGCCGCGGACGAGGACGAGGACGAACGGGAGCAACAACGGCATCCACTTCGACGGGCTCTGCAACCACAGGTTCCACCGGCTGTGACGGCGGGACGACTGGGCGGGGTGCGACGGGCCCCGGTACTTCCGCACGGTCGTCTGGAGGCGTTCCCGGCATAGGCACCATGCGGCCCGGTTCGGGCAGCGTGTCCGGAACCGCCTGGATGGGCACAGGAATCGGCGGGGACTGTGGGACCTGGGCCGCCGCCAACCACACCACCAACACAGCCATCAACAGTCCGATGGTGAGCACAAGGAGGAACAGGATCATCACCGAGATGATGCTCGGACCCGCCACCTGTAGCTGACCGGGTGCGCGGCCTATAATCGAGTGCTCTTCCAAGAACGCGCCAATAGGCTCGTCGTAGGTCACCTGGGAGCTTGATGGCGGGTGACTCGGTCGCGCAGGCCCCCGAAAGTTATGATTGAGGTCGGCGACGACGGGTACCTCCGCCTCTCCTTCTTCTTCGCGCCTGCGGTCTTCGCGCAGACGCATGGCAGCGACCGTGCCAGGAGCACTGCGAAACAGCCGCCGCTGCATCGCGTCTGCAATGTTGTGCACGGCGCTCTGGCCGGTCAGCACCGCAGCGAGACGCTTGCAGTTGGGAATGCGGTCATCCGGGTCGGCCCGAAGTGCCCCTTGAATGGCGGCTCGCATACCGTCCGGAAGGTCGGGAACCAGCTCTTCAGCCGGGGTGTACTGCCCTTTCGCTACAGCATTCATCAGCGCGAGCAAGTTGTCCGCGTTGAAGGCACGGGTTCCGCAGACCAACTCATAGAGCAAGGCTCCGAGCGAGAACACATCCGCCCTCTGGTCAACGCCAGCCGCGTTCTTGAACTGCTCGGGGGCCATGTAGGCCGGCGTACCAACAGTCGCACCGGAGGCTGTGTTGACCTCAGAGAGCCGGTCGCTCTTGGCAATGCCAAAGTCCGTCACCCGTGGGTACATGCCTTCATCCGTGATGTGAAGCATGATGTTGGACGGCTTGAGGTCCCGATGGATGATGCCGCGCGCATGAACCATGTCCACCGCCGATAAAATCCCACCAAAAATGGCCATCGCTTCGCGCATAGATGGTTTGTAGGAGGCCAACCACTCGTCGAGTGATGGTCCATCCACGTACTCCATGAGCAAACCCAGCACGCCGTGGATGTCGAGAACGTCGATGACTGAGACAATATTGCTGTGCCGAAGCGTGGCCTGAAAGCGCCCTTCACGCAGCATGCGCTCACGAACGGCAGCACTAGGTATGGTCAAAATTTTCAGAGCGTACACGGCGTCCAGAGTGATGTGGCGCACGCGGTACACCGCTGCCATCCCGCCTTGCCCCAGAGCACGCTCAACGACGAATCGATCAATCTGTTGACCAGGGTGGAGGATCACCGCTGCTTTCTCGGAAGTACCGCGGCAATCCCAGCACCAGCACCAGCACCCAGCAAAATCCCGGAGGTAAGGGAGAAAGCAACAACACGGGTTCGATGCCCATCAAGCTCGGAGTAAGGCGTACTCAAGTCGTTGTAGGTCCCTCTGGCGTCCGCTGCAGCATAGTAAAAAAGGCCCGCACCGACCACCGCACCGACCGCAGCAATGCTCGTCACTCGAATGCGGCGCTTCTGCTGACCTGCGTACTCTGGATAGGGTTCCATGGGCTCAAGCACGCGAGAGTCTGCTGGCGTACCGTCGTTGTTGATGAGCTGAAAGATGGTCGGCAGCCCTTCAAGGCGCCCCTGCCCAATGCGACCATCCGTGGCGACGATCCCGCGACGAGGGCTCACGGGCACATCAAAACGCATTCCGGTCAGGGCGACCTCAACATACGCCGAGCGAATTGGATGACTCGGCGGAAGCAGCTCATCTGGCCACTCGTAGTTGGGGTCCAGCATGCGCGCACTCGCAAACCGTACGTGCGCTCTCTCCAAGTCGCGGTCCAGAAAGGCGCGAACGCCCCCCATGCGGTGGATTGCCGCAGCCAGATCAACAGGAACGAGGGCGTCGAGACAAGGAATCAACGCAGTCGCTTCATCGTGTGCCGCTCGGTAGGCGTCCGCGTCTGCGCGAGACAGCGCTTCCGTTGCACGAGCCGTCGTCTCTTCAATGCGAACGGCACTCGCTGGCTCTGGACAATCAGCGTGTGCCACCGCTCCCCAGAGCGTCGCTGCCAGTATCAGGCCCAACCGGTACATGTGACTTTGTCGCTCCCTCGAACCTCTTGATACCATGCTGCGCGTGACTCATGAGCCCAACGTCCTAGCCCTGTGCCTGACCGTACTCATACAGGGGTTTGCTCTATGGCCGTGGCTCCAAGCGCATCGGCCCGTTGCCCTGGCAGCTACAGCCTTTTGGGGATGAATCCTGTTCATGACGCGTCTGGTGTCGTCGTTGTTTTCAGCGCTTCCGTTCGCCTATCTTCCATCTGTCCTCATTGCAGAGGCGCTCGTCGTCGTCATCCAAGCGGTCAGGATGCGTACAGTGATGTAGCCCTCTAGCCGCTCCACCATTGCGCTCAGCCTTCTTGCAAACCCCATAAGCACGCTGGCGGGCCTTTCCTTGCAGCCTTAGCGATCACGGCGCAGACTGGCCAGCCTACGGCATTCGGGCTACTGACGCCTGCTTGATTGTAGGAGCAAAGCCATGATGCGAGCCACACCCGAGTCCCCTCGGATGTTTGAGTCGAATTTCTTGGACTTCTTCTCGCGCATTGCCTGGTGGGTCGTGCCGATGATCTACATACCGGTCATCGTGGGCATGGTCGCAATGGGTGCCTACTTTGGCGCGTCCCCGCTTCTCATCCCTGTGCAGTTTGCGCTCGGCGTCGTCATCTGGACACTCACTGAGTACTGGCTGCACCGCACGCTGTTCCACTGGATTCCGAATGACACCTGGGGTGCCAAGATGCACTTCTACATCCACGGTGTGCACCACGACCTTCCGAAGGACAAGTACCGCTTGGTCATGCCACCAGCGGCCAGCATTGGCCTCGGAGTCACCTTCTTCTTGGCGTACTACGGCATTGCTTTAGCGCTGTCGCCAGTCATCGACCCCACCTGGGTCTGGGCAATGTTCGCTGGAAAGATGGCTGGGTACCTGTACTACGACATGGTGCACTACTACATCCACCACAACCGGCCGAAGCTCCGCTACTACAAGAAGCTGAAGGCTCACCACATGAACCATCACCACAACAAAGAGCAGCGCAAGTTCGGTGTCTCGGCCATGGTATGGGACCACGTCTTCGGCACCTACGAATAGGGAATGGATCTGCGGCGCCACCCTGCGTTGCTGCATCCCTAGCGTAGCGAGCTACGCGTCGGTCTTTGCGCCTTGTTTGGCACCACACCTCCATTCCCTATTGGGATTGGGGGTTTCGTCTTTAGGGGTTTCGTCTTTGGGGTGCGGAGCCGTTTTGGCGTGCCAAGGAGGGGCAATCAGTGGGTTGATTGAGGGCTCAAGTGCCTTGGTGTGGGGAACGATGTGGGACCGACGTGGGGTGTGGGTCGGTGATGCCGGTCATACCCTTCAGAATCTTCTCCTGGAGCTTGCATGTTGTTTTCGCGTTCTTCTATTGCTGCGTTGTGCCTGACGGTGGCACTGACCGGTTGTCCTGACCCAGAAGACACGGGGGACGGGCCTGAAGGTACGGAAGCAGACACGAGCATTGACACAGAAGCCGGCACAGCCCCCGACACAGAAGATGACTCAGGCACGGAGGCCGATACCGAAGTGGACACAGAGGACGATTCGGACACAGAGACCGGCACGGATGCGGACACCGACTCGGAAGCGGACACAGATGCCGACACCGATGCGGACACCGACTCGGAAGCGGACACAGATGCCGACACAGACTCGGAAGCGGACACAGATGCCGGTACCGATGCGGACACCGATGCCGACACAGACACGGACGTCGTCGACTGCGGCACACCCGTGCCTTCGTGCGACCCCAATGATGACACCGTCATCGTAGACGTTGACGCATGTGGCAACGAGGTCGCGTCCGAGTCTTGCGACCCGGATTTTGCCTGCGTGGATACCGACGACGAGGGCATGTCCATCCCTGCGGTCTGCGAGGATGTCTGCGGCGCCGACGACGCGGTTGAAGTGTGCGATCCTGACAACCTGGGTGCCGTCTTCTACGCCAATGAGTGTGGAGAAATCACCGGCGAAGCACGCGACTGCCTAGGTTCTACCGGCTGCGACGACAGCGGTGACTTGGCCGTCTGCGGGTGCCCGCTCTTGGACAGCACCACCTGCGCCTACACCCTTCCCGGGCTGTACCACGACAGCTGGGTCATTCAGGAAAACTACTGTGGAACCACCGAAGTCACCGAAGAACGTACGGTTGAGACCTGCGGATTCGGCACACGCTGCCACGAAGACGATGACGCCGGCGTTGAAGCATCGTGCGCACGCAGCCTCACCGAGGAAGCCATCGACAGTCCCTACTACGACTACAGCTGCAGCGTGTTTACCGAGTTCGTCGACTTCCCCACCGGTCTGGATGCCGACTGCCGCTGCCGATTCAGCGGTGACGGCATAAACAACGGCTTCCCCACCAGCCGCTTTGTCGACCCCATCAACGTCACGGGCGTGACCGAGGGAATCGCGAACTGCACGCCGTCTAGCGTCTGGTCGACCACCCCATGGCCCCTCGACTACGGCTCTGGCCAGTCTTTCCGCGGCTTCAAGACCGAGACCGCCTTCTCTGGCGACCAGATGGGCGGAGCCTTCGACCCTGACACCCGCGAGTTGTTCTCGCTGATGTCTTGGACGAGCCCCAACTACGCGACGACGGGAACGGTCCTGTCCTACAACCTCGACACCGGCGTCCGCCGCATCGTCTCTGGGGTCTACCCAGACCCCGACAACGGCTACGAGCTCACCGGCAGTGGCGACATGAGCCCGCCAAGTCGTACCACCAACGAGACCGTCGCTGAGCAGCCCCTGACCGGCGGCAGCAGCCTGCGACGCGGCTCAGACGGCACCCTGTACGTGGCCGGTGGCGGTACCGGGGAGGGTGAGACAAGCAACTACCGCATTGTCAGCATCGATCCAACAACCGGAGAGCGCGACATCATCTGGCAGGCCCAGTGGTACCCGAGCGGGGGCGGTAGCGGCGGTTCCGGAGACATCACCGACGACTACGGCCAGTGCTTGCGTCACGGTACGCAGGGCGGCGGTATCAATGACTCCGTGTGGATGAGCAACTCCGCCTTCGCCGTCACAGACGATGGTTTCTACCTCGCCTTCGACGACAGCCGCTCTGGCACCGGTGTGGTGCACATCAGCTCCGATAGAAGCACTTGTGAGTTCGTCGCACGGTGGGGCGCCCGCAATAGTGGTGGTGTCACACCCGCCGATATCGGAGGCGGCTACGACCCCTCAGACACCGACCTGCGCGGCATGCTCGTGCATGAAGGCGAAATCTTCGTAGTTCAGGTGCTCACCAACGACCTGATTGCCATTGACCTCGAGACAGGCGACCGCCGCATGGTCTCCAATGCCGACGACGGCGTGTACACGGGCATCGGCTACCAGAACATGTTCTGGGACGACACCCGCGACCTTCTGTGGGCCGTCGGCAACCATGCGCCATTCACAGGCTCGGTCATCGACATCACCACAGGCCAGCGCGAGTCCATCTACGCAGACACCGAAGAGTTCGAGGACTCACCGTTGATGCAGTCTGACTACGGCTTCATTCGCAGCGTCAACACCGGCATGATCGGTCGCGGCAACGGCATCCACTACGGCACAGTGATTCTCGACCCTGAAGACAACAACAAGGTGTGGTTCACACTTGAGCCCGCTGCGATGGGAGTCATGGAGCTGTCGACCTTCAACTCCATGGTCATGAGCTGGTAGACCGCCCAGGCTAGCCTTAGCGGCTAGCCTTTGCGGCTAGCCGACCAGAAAGCGCCAGGCCTCGCCAACTTGCTTGCGTGTGCGCGGTAAGAGCGGCCGCCACAAGAGCAAGCGGGCCATCAGCAGGCAGAAGAAGAACACCATCACGTCGACCAGGAATAGCCCGGTCACAACTGCCCATAGTGGTGCACCGAGCTCGGAGATACCGACAACGAGTGCCACATGGGCGACGATGACCGTGTGCACGCCAAAGACAGCCGAGATGAAGACGAAGCCCACGCCAATCGCAAGCCGAGTGATGTCGGACTCCAACTCCTTCTTGGCATTCGTGACGTACTGACCCGCCACGCGTGTGAGTAGCTTAGCCACCCGCTGTACGAAGCTTGAGGGCTTGTCTGCGGGCGTGTCAACAGGCGGCTCGACGGCTCCCTCAGCAGGCGCCTCAGCGGCCACGAGTCATGCCAGCGATGAGTCCAGCGAGGACTCCGAGCCCCATTGCGGCAATGAGGCTGACCCAGAGGTTGTCCTTCATCGTTCCCTCGGCTTCATGTACCGAGCCCGCAACCGTCTTGCCCACACTGACGCCACGGTCACGGACCTGACCGGCGAGTCGCTGTGCTTCTTGCCCAATCGGGTCGGCCTTGTCTTCGAGGAAGTGCAGCAGCCGCACCAAGCGGGCTTCAATGCCCGACGCATCCACACCAGCAACCTCGGCAATCTCGCCAAGATGCTTGCGGACCAACACCTTGCTGTGTCCAGTCGCGGCGACAACAGTGTCCAAGACCTTCTGGGGGTCGCCTTCGGTCGCGTCGAGAGCCTCGCGGTCCACCTTTGGCCACTCCTCGCAGATCAGACGCGCAACTTCACTAAATGAGCCGCGAAAGGCATCTTCGGAAAACGGGAAGGTCAGGGCTGCGTCGGACATGGGACACTCCTAGTGTGCGACCTTCTTAACGGAAACTGCGTCACCATGGCGTGGGTTACCGATCCCCTCCAATGGGGGATTGCTGTGCGCATTGTCACGACCACCTGCTCAAACACTGAAATCGTCTGTGCTCTCGGCTGCGCCGACATGCTGGTGGGTGTGGACGAGCACTCGGATTTCCCAGAAGACGTGGTTGCACGGCTGCCGCGCGTGGGGCCCGATTTGGGAGTCGATCCAAAGAAGGTGGCCGCACTGAAGCCAGACTTGGTCATCGCCTCGCTCACGGTTCCAGGACACGAGAAGGTCGTGCAAGACCTGCGAGACGAGCGCCTGAATGTTGTCGCACCCCAGCCGCTGTCCCTCGCAGATGTGTGGCGTGACATCCGGGACATCGCCGACCTGCTCGGCGTTCCCGAGCGCGGTGAACGCCTCGCTCAGCAGCTGATTGACGCCATTCCCACGCCACCTACGACTCCCACAGGACCAAAAATCTTGGTGGAGTGGTGGCCCAAGCCCGTCATCGTGCCCGGCAAGAAGAGCTGGGTGACGGACCTCATTCACGCCGCGGGTGGTGTCAGCGTTCTCGGCCACGAAGATGTCGAGAGCCGGCCCCTACAGCCCGGAGAAGGAGCCGCCTTAGCCCCAGACGCCATCGTTATTGCGTGGTGTGGCGTACCCTTCGAAAAGTACCGGGTAGACGTCGTGACACGGAGACCGGATTGGCAAGACGTCCCCGCTCTCAAAAATCAACGCGTCATCCCCATTTCCGAGGCCTGGCTCGGACGCCCAGGACCCCGTTTACTGCAAGGCTTTCACGCGCTCAAAGCGGTGGTGGATAGCTGCAAGAACTCCGTATCGTGCGGGGGATAGCTGGACTGAGTATGAGTGCCGCCGCCTCGTCTAGGGCGTCACCCACGCGGAGTCCCCATGGAGCGCCTACAACGTCGTCTGATGAACTTGGTCGCCCGAGCGAGCAAAGACCACGACATGCTGGAGCCCGGCGACCGCGTCATGGTGTGTTTGTCCGGCGGCAAAGACAGCTACGCTATGATGGTGCTTCTAAGCCACATCAAGAAGCGCCTTCCATTCGACGTGTCCTTTGTGGCCGTCAACCTCGACCAAGGCCAGCCCGGATTCGAGCAGACCGTCATCTCCGATTGGTGTGACGACAACGGATTCGAGCACCACATGGTGATGCAGGACACCTACAGTGTTGTGCTTGAAAAAGTGCCCGAGGGACGCACCTACTGCTCGTTGTGCTCCCGCATGCGACGCGGTGCGCTGTACAAGACCGCTGTTGAGCTTGGAGCGACCAAGATTGCCTTGGGTCACCACCGCGACGACATGATTGAGACCCTGCTGCTCAACGTCTTGTACTCAGGCCAGATCAAGTCCATGCCACCGCGTCTGCGCAGCGATGACGGACGGAACGTCATTATTCGCCCCCTCGCCTACTGCCCAGAGGCAGACATCGCAAAGTACGCCGAACTAGCAGCGTTTCCAATCTTGCCGTGCGACCTGTGCGGCTCCCAGCAGAACCTACAGCGTAAGCAGGTCAAGCAGCTCATCGCTGATCTGGCTTCCAAGAACGCCAATGTTCCCGGAAACCTGTTCGCGTCTCTGTCGAACGTCCGGCCCACGCACCTCATGGACAGCGACCTGCGTGCCGCGTTGGGGATTGATCACAACACGACCGGAGACCCCGATCTAGGCGTGTTGAGCGCAGCACTCAGCCCAACGAGCGGTGCATCGACGTAGTCCTTTACTGACCGAGTGGAGCACGTCTAGCAAGGCTGCTACACTACCCACGTGTCAGTACCGTCGTCCATGCCAGAGCATATCGGACGCTACCGCGTTGTTCGATCGATTGCCTGTGGCGGAATGTCCGAGGTCTTCGAGGTTGTTGAACCGGCAAGCGGCGAACGCCTTGCTCTCAAACTTCTGACCTACCCCGGACCCGTACTTCCCCGCTTCAACCGGGAATACGAGGCTATGACGCGCCTCAACCACATCAGTATTGTGCGTGTGTTCGAGTACGGTTTTCACAACGACAAGCCATGGATTTCCATGGAGCTGCTCGACGGTGTTCCGTTGCAGAAGGCAGCGAAAGACATGGGTCGTCCTGGCACACCAGACCGAACCCGAGAGGTCCTGCGCTACGGCACCATGCTCGCCGATGCTCTGGCTTACGTACACGAGCGCGGCCTGGTCCATCGGGACATCAAGAGCAGCAACGTAGTTATTCTCCCTGACGGCCGGGTGAAGCTGGTCGATTTCGGTGCCGTTCACCTGCTTGACCCAATGGAACGCCTAACCGCCGATGGCGAGTTCCTGGGCACATTCGCCTACGCAGCACCCGAGCAAATCAGCGGAGGCGAGGTCGATGCGCGGTCGGACCTGTACAGCTTTGGCGTGCTGCTGTACCGCTTGCTGACCGGCCGTCGCCCCTTTGACGACGACGACCCCCACATGCTCGCCCGCAAGCATGTGCATTCCAAGCCCCCCAACCCCAGAGACTTGGTTCCAGCCATCCCTGAGAAGGTCGAGGACGTCGTGCTCAGGCTTCTGGAGAAGAAGCCGGACGACCGCTACCAGACCGCAAATGCCGTGGCCAAGGCCCTGCGTCGCCTCCGGGGTGGGGCAACAGACATTGGACACCGCGAGTTCACAGTACGAACCTCGCGTCCACTCCAGCGCTACACCGAGACACGCAACGTCGAGCTCGCCCTGGAGACCAAGGACCCCGGTGGCATCGTGGCTGTGGTCGGCGCTGACGGCAGTGGCCGCCTAAAGTTCGTCCAAGCCGTCGCCCAAGACGCCGCTCGCTGGCCGCTTCAGGTCTACACATGCACCATGGCTCGGCGTCGTGGCATCCAGTCGTTCGCAGCCATGATGTCGAAGATTGGCGAGTCGCTCGACCCCAAGTCCTACCCCGAGGCCATGGCGGCAACAGCACGACTGCGTAAGGCAACTGACGGCGGACGCCTGTCGGACCCGGACTTTCGTCAGCAGCTGATTCGCGGCTGCTACACCATCGCCCAATGCAGGGCAGCTGCAGCATCGCACGCGGTCCTAATCGTTGTGCAAGACATTCATCGTGCAGACCCAGTGGTGCTCAAGGTCGTCTCATCCATGGCGGCGTCCGCAAAGAAGTCGTCCACGGACGTTCGCTTCTTGGTCAGCTCCGACATCGAGCTTGCCGACCCCAAGTCGGAAATCCGCTCGCACATTGTGGACCCCACCATCGTGATGCTGGAGCCTCTGGCGGTGCGTGACGTATCGCTGGCTGTTGCCGGTATGCTGCACCGACGCCCCCCTTCCCTACGTCTGTCCCAGCTCATTCACGATGCCAGCGGCGGGCAGCCCGACTACATCGAAGCGGTCGTTCGGGCCCTTCTAGACGGCGGCGTCCTTCAGGTGCAGGGCAACGAGGGCAACCGCATTGACTGGGTTGAAGGTGAACCGCCAAGCATTCCGCGAACCGCTCTACGGCAAGTCCAGCACAGCATCGATCAGCTCGCGGTTGACGACCGGCGCATTCTGGAGACCCTCGCCGTCGCTGGCGAGCCACTCAAGCTCGTTCTTCTAGGCGGAGCACTCGGACGTTCTGAGCTCGAGCTTGGCGTGAGCCTCGACCATTTGGAGCGCCGCGGCTGGGTGTGCCGTGTGGAGTCCCTCGGCAGCACACGAGCCATCTTGAGCCGTCCGCTCGCCAAGCACGTCCTGCTAGAGGCCATCACTCCGCTACGCAAGCGATACCTTGCAAACTTCCTAGCTAATGGCCTCATAGGAGCCACACCTACTCCAGAGCGAATTCGCCTGCTCATCGCAGACAACCGGCTGACGGAAGCGGCCGAGCGCGCCATTCCGTGTGCACGCCGGTACATGGAGGTGGGCGAGCCGATTCTCGCTGCAGACGTCACCGCTCAGGTGCTCCCATTGTTGGCAAAGGCCGGTATCTCAGCGGATGACGAAGCCGAGCTACACTTGCTCCACGCGAACGCCATGCTGATGGTTCGCCCAACCGATCCGTCCATTGTACGCTCTCTAGACCGCGTCGAAGAGCTCGGATTTCACCCCAATCGCGCAGCCCGCAGTGACTTGGCGCGCGCCACGCTGCACTGGGTCATCGGCCACTACCCCAAGTTCCACAAGACCCTCTTGGCTGCCTGGGAACGTGGCCCTGAGAACGTCGCGCCACGAGTCAGCGCGTCTATCGCCTATCAGCTCGGCTATGGCTGTATTTGGTCGGGCAAGCCCCGCTCCGCCGGCGAGTGGTTCGAGTGCTCACGCCAGATTGCCAACGAAGCGAACGACCCGCTGGCCATTGGCTACGCACTGCTGGGACGAGGCACCTTGCTGTACTCCTGGGGCGATATGGTCAACGCCGAACGCGACGCCAAGCAGGCGATGGAGACCTTCCAGCGAATCGGCGACCAGCCCGGTCACTGGCGAGCCCTGTCCCTGTGGACCCGCGTTCTACGACTACAAGGCCGAATCAGCGAAGCGCTGGCCATCCTGTACAAGCGCATTCCAGAAGCGCGAAAGAGCCAGGCATCCTCCCTGCATGTTCAGCTTCTCCTCAACGCCGCACAGTGCGAGATGGTGCTGTTCCGCTTGGGTCGGGCCCAAGAGTGTGTAGACGAGCTTGAGGCTGCCACCCAGCGCGGTGACCATCTCCACCTACGCCTACAAGCCATGTTGGTTCAAGGCGAAATCGCCCTGGCATCCGGCCATCTGTCCGAAGCGGCTGGATTGCTACAACAAGCCCAGCGACGTGCGACGACGGCATCCCTCATTGTGCCCGCCGAACAGGCACGCGCCCGACTGGCCGAGACCCTGTGGCGCTTGGGAGACCACACCGAAGCCCGTGAGATGTTCCGCGGCGCCATCTTGGGGTTGATTGGTACCGGCGATATCACCGCACAAGCCGAAGCCTGTGTGTGGTGTGCACGCAGCTTGGCTCGCAACTACAATCCGTCTGGAATCTTCAATCCAGTCCGCGGATTCCTGGACCAGCAGCCGGTCCCCGTGCTCCAGCTCGAGGAGACCATCGCTAAGGCCATCTGGTCGGAGTCCCACGGAGAAGAAGAGGCCGCCAAGGAACTGTGGCGAAGCGCGGCCAAGACGCTCAACCAGCTCGCTGACCGACTCAATGACACTGACCAAGCCGCACTTCGTGTGCACCCATGGGCACGTCAGATTCGCATGGGAGTCGAGCTTTGAGCGAGGAGTGGCAGCGACTCGACCCGAGCGCCCGCTGGTTGTTTCACCTACAGGCTGCGTTGCGCTGGATGCTGTTCCAGGTTCCGCTGTCCATTGGTCTCGCCATCATGGTCACCACCTTCAGCACGTTGGTGATCGGTGCTGTCGTCGGAAGCCTGTTCGCTTTCATCCAGCTCATTCTCGCGCTGTGGATGCCGAGCCTGTCCTTTGACCGCTGGCGCTATTTGCTGCGGGAAGACGACATCCTCATTGAGCGCGGTGTGTTGTTACGGCGCCTAACCTCCATTCCGTACAGCCGTGTTCAGCACGTAGACACGCACCAAGGAATCCTAGAGCAGTCTTTCGGCCTGGCCCGCGTGCATGTGTTTACCGCCGCCGGAGTAGGCGCTGACGGAACCATTCCCGGCTTGGACCTGGAAGACGCCGAAGCACTGCGCGATGCATTGGTCGAGCGAGGCGGCGGGGACGACGGGCTGTGACCTCCTACGAACTCGCAGAAGACGACCCCACAGAAGAGGTCCTACCCGCCAACGACGACCCCACTGAAGAGGAGGTCATCGACAGCGAATGGCGGGGCCTACATCCGCTGTCGCTCGTCGCGAACTTGGCTCCTCGCACCTGGCGAACCCTACGCGGCACGTGGCCCTTGCTCGCTGCATTCGCCATTGGCGGACGCCGAGACAGTGTAGCCATCCTGTTCATTGCCGCACTGTTCTTCGGCATGGCAGTGTGGAGTACCGTCCTACACTTTCTCACGCTGCGCTATCGGGTCGTACACGGGCGTCTAGAGATGCGTTCGGGTCTGCTGAACCGTCAGAATCGCGCGCTAGACCCGAGCCGTATTCAAAACACCGAGCTGGTCCGCAACCCCCTTCACAAGCTGCTCGGCTTGGTGGAGCTGCGCGTGGAGACCGCGTCGGGCCGTGAAGTAGAAGGCTTGCTCTCGGCACTCTCTGAGGAGGAAGGCGAGCGGTTGTTGGGCCTGCTCGACGCCGCGCGGGCAGGCTCAAGCCCCTCCACAGACGACGAAGAGAAGGCGAAGGTCTTGTCGAGCGCAGACCTTAGTGACCTTCTTCGCTACGGAGCCACCGGACTGCGACTCGGAGCGGGAATCGCCATTGCCGTGGGTCTAGGAATGGAGGCGCTTCAGTTCCTCGACCCCGAGCAATACGAGCGCGTTCCAAGCTTGATCGGCCGCGTTGGTGGAGCCGCGGCAGTCGTTGCCTTTGTCTCGGGCCTGTTCTTGGTGGCAATAGCGGGCGCGGTTCAACGTTTCTGGAGGTTCACACTCACTGTGTCGGACGGCAGACTGGTCGCCTCGCAAGGCCTATTGACCAAGCGTCGTATCCAGCTGCAGCTGTCCAAAGTTCAGCTCGCGACCGTACGTCAGCCATGGTCAAAGCGTCTGTTACAGTTCGCGTCCATCCACGTGGAGACCGCTGCCGCACACGTGGGAGACGGCGGTACAGCCTCTGCCGAAGCCATCATCCCCGTCGTCGAGACCGATGACATCGGCGCACTCCTGGCCGAAGTCATCCCCCACGCCGACACCGTCTGGGGCTCCGAGCTCCAGCCGCCCCACCCCCGAGCCTTACGCCGCGGGGTCTTGAGTGCCATCGTTGAAGGACTCATCATCGGTACGGTCATTGGGCTGTGGTTCGGCGGCTGGGCGTGGGTCTTCTTGCTGATTGCACCCATCATCGACGTGTTGTTCGCCTGGTTCGACCATCGTCACCAAGGTTGGCGAGTCACCGAGCACCTCATCATCGCGCGGTCGGGCTACCTCAACCGCCGAACCCACGTGGTGTCGCGCAAGAAGATTCAGTCCATAACCCTTCGCCAAGGGCCCATCTTACGACGTTGGGACCTGGCTAAGGTCGTGGTTCGCGTTGCTGGCTCACGCGTGGACCTTCCGCTGCTGGCCACGGCCGAGGCGCGTCACTTGGTGGACACGCTCACACCGCAGGCGCGACCGGTGCCGGCGGACGGGCTTGCAGCCACAGCTCTGTCCCCACACTGAATACGCAGGCGAACAGCAGCCAACGAAACGGGGCTGGAGTGATGAATCCGTAGAAGATGGACAGGCCCATCAAGGCAAAGCCCGAGCCGCGTCTTCGGTACAGCCATCCAACCGCAGAGACCGCCTGAACAATCGACAGCGCGACCATGATCGGAACCACGATGAGTCCCGCGGTCGTTGACGGGGACACCGCGTCGTAAAATCCAAGTTCCCACGCCATATTCGCGCGAAACTGAACCGCTGTGATCAACACAGCAGCGCCCATGATGAGGGCGATGACTCCATGAAGAAAGCAGACGAGGATGCGCATAGGAGTTGCCGGTATCCGAGGCTCCCGGTTTCGGCTCGTAGGATACGTTCGTAGAGGAGGTGCACGATGGCACAGTGGTCGTTGACGGTACGCTCAACCTACATGGCAACCCCAGAGCAGGTGTGGAACGCCAAGACCGACCCCGCCGCTCTGCTGCGAGAGTTCACCCCGTACTTCACGCTGACGGTACCCGACCCAGACGCTCTGGCACGCGCCATGCGCGGTGACGCTCCACAGCGCTTCGCAGCCAGGCTCGGAGGCCCACTCGGCCTGCTGACTATCCCGTGGCCCATGAGCATTGACGCGAGCACGCCCATCACGTCGTACCAAGACTCGTCCACCAACCTTCTATACAGCGCGTTTCAGCACACCCACAGAGTCCAGCCATCTGGCAAGCACCGGGTCTGCTACACCGACGAAGTCGTGTTTACGCCACGCATCCGCCCGAGCATTCTCACGGCACACACCACTCGCGCCCTATTCCTGCACCGCCACGCCCAGTCCGCAAAGGAGCTGGAGCTAGACGCGGTGGAGGGCACAAAAACGTGGCTGCATCGAGCGACCACGGTTGCCGAGGTCGCGTTCGCCTAAGACTTCGCAGCACGCACAACGAAGTGCAGGCGGTCATTTCCGAAGTACATCTTGCCGTTCACAAAGAACGTTGGGGCACCAAAGGCACCGCGGCTGACGGCTTCATCCGTCGACTCGCGCAAGGTGTCTTTGGCTTCGCGAGCACGGTCTACAATGTCCTGACCGACGTGCTCAGCAATGAGGCCTGGGTCGGAGGGGTCTCGGCCGTCTACCCAGTATGCCCTGCCGATTGCTAGGGACGGAGCCTCGCGCTCACCCTCGGGAAGCAAGGTCAGCGCACGCATGGCGAGCAGGCTGTTCGCTGGGAAGATGGACGGAAAGTTGAAGTCGGTTCCGTATGAGCCGGCCCAGCGATACAGATCCTTGAGCATGTACTGCCCACGGGCGGGCACCAGTGCCGGTGGTGCGTTGCCCGTCGCTTTGAACACGGCGCCTAAGTAGAAGGGACGCCAGCGGACCTCGGTCTCCGCCTCTTGGGCAATGCGGGCCATCTGGGTCATGGCCAAGTAGGTGTACGGCGAGACAACGTCGTAGAAGAACTCAATGCTCATGGTTGCACCTCGGTAATAGGCTGCACGTCTACAGTGGCTGCACAGGGCAGCGGCCGGCTCATGACAAGACCGAACTCAGCAGCCGCAGCCACCTGAGAGGGCCGGTCTGGGCCCACAATTGGCAGGGTGATGTGTCCACGCGTCTCGGTCGGCGTGTTGACGCGCTCCCCCATGGGTGTGCCGTCCACCTGCAGCTGAACAAGGCCATCCGGGTCCGCCCGCATGGTGTCTTCGAGGGTCTTGGCCCCTTCTGGGTTCAGCTGAATCGCAATCGACGGCTCGCCCGTAAAGTCCAAGCGAAGCGTAGACGACTCCACGTCCGCGTTGGTGATGAACGCCTCGCCATTGGACAGAATCTCAAACTGCCCCGCCTTGGCCAGCGAGACCGGAATGTCGCTCGCAAAATCGTTGTCCGGCATGGTGACGACAACCGTGAAACCGTCCGGCGTTGTCGTGTACTCCGGGTCGCCTAGTCCCATATCTTCGATGCGCGCACGCACCACGGCACGGCCTTCTACACAGGTGCGGACACGCATCTGCACACGCTCGCCTTCAGCCGGAACGCCAACGTAGCCAGCCCAGACCAGGGCGGCGTAGCCGCTAAGCACAGTTGGAATCGCTATCAGCGGTAATCCAAAGAACCAGCATCCGGCGCGGGGACGGTTGCGTGGGGGTTCGGTTTCGGTCACGGAGACCTCCTAGACGGCCCGCGTATCGCACTGTCAGGTGTGCGACTAAGGGAGAGCGGGGTCGGTTAGTGAGACGGCAAGACACCGGCGGGTGGAAACGGCCCCGCGGCGCGCTCCACCGGCATCCACGGGTGCTGCCGAGCAGCCTTAAGCTCGCTCGACTGTTTGCAGCCACATCGGGAACTGGCCGCCGAGCCCGACACGTACCTGGCAGCGCAACGCTTGGCTGACGCCTGCCGAGACATCGCCAAAACCGACCGCGCCTTCGTCGTCTTCCGCTGAACGCCGACGACAACCCGTAGGTGCGCAAATCGTTGGAGCGCCTGCTGGGTTCGCTTTCCCACGGCGGCCCCCATCGTCGTGGATACGGCTCGTGATGGACGGGAGGCCCTCCGCGCGACCGCAGAACACTCCTAGGACCTGGTCCTTGTAGACCTGGCCATGCCAAACGGAAGCGGCTTTGACGTCATCAAGAGCCGGTGTCAGTCAGGATTCGACGGTGCCATTGTGCGCATGACCGGACAGCATCAGGACTGGATTGCCACCCGAGCCGAGACACTGGGTGCAACGACCACGCTGTTCAAGCCACTCGACCCCGTTGAAGTGATGAACCTCGTGATGCCGATTGCCCCCACCGTGGAAGACGTGCCCATCGCAGACGACCTCGACTGGCTGACCGGCATCGCGCTCACGCCCGCAAACCCCGCCTAGCGTAGGCAACCGTCGGAATCGTAGACGTCACCGCACGGAAGACAGTCTCTAACGCCCGCAAAGGCGTCGACGCGACGTCGCCAGTGCAAACCGTGACACCGGTTACTGCAACATAGATGTTGACAGTAAACACTGTCACGTTTACTACTGGGTCTGTCAGGACGAGCAACCGCTCCATCACTGACCGGCCCGGCGCCCCATGGTGGAGCCCCGAGGCCCAATGACCGTATCCACGTGGCCCCCTGCCGCGAGGGCACCCGTCCGCCTGGAGTACCCATGAGCACCGAAAAGAACACTGCAGAAGTCGTCCGTCTGGAGCCCACACATTGGTCCGACCTTGTTGACCCAGCGGCCAAAGACACCGCTCGTCTGCGCTCCTTCGGCAAGGAGCTGGCGGCTCTGAACAAGCGCGTGGAGGCGGAACTCGGCAACGACGACGTTCAGCACATCATCAAGCTCCAGCGCTTCAGCCGCACCCTAGAGGCCGTGGGCCGCGTGCTCATCCACGTCTCACCAGAGCCCGTCAGCTTCACCGCCGGCGTTGTGGCCCTCTTCATCCACAAGCAGCTTCAGACCACCGAAGTGGGGCACACCTGCATGCACGGTGCCTACGACCGCTTCGACGAGATTCCCCAGTTCCACCGCAAAGGCTTCAGCTGGGACACGCCGATTGACGAGGCCTCCTGGCACGCCGGACACAACCTCAAGCACCATCAGCACACGAACGTCGCCGGCAAAGACCCAGACATCCACTTCGGGCCCGTGCGCCTCACCGAGCACACGCCACACCAAGCCCACCACCGCCGTCAGCTCGCCTACACTCTGTTCGTCCTGTTCCCCCACTTCACATGGACCATGAACTGGCACTTCTCGGGCCTCAACGACGTGTACTTTGGCAATGGCCAGCCCGGTGAGCGCGGCGTCGACGACCTCGACTTTGTGCCAGATCTCTCCTGGGAGTCAAAGAAGACCGCCTACAAAGCAGCCTTCCGAAAGTACATCCCCTACTCCCTGAAAGAATATGTGTTCTTCCCAGCCCTCGCCGGTCCCTTCTGGTGGAAGGTTGTCGCGGGCAACTTCCTGGCCGGTACTCTGCGCGATGTGTACACCGCCGCGTCCATCTACCCAGGCCATGTGGGTGAGGATGTCGACACCTACGAGCCCGGCACCCGAGCCAGCGGAAAAGGCGCCTGGTACGCCATGCAGGCTCAGAGCACGCAGAACTACGAGGTCCCGTGGGTACTGTCGGTTCTGTGCGGCGGCCTGGACCGGCAGATCGAACATCACCTCTTCCCACGCCTCACGCCGCGCCGTCTCAGGCAGATTGCCCCAGAGGTGAAAGCCATCTGCAAGGCCCACGAGGTCCGATACAGCACCGGTTCGTGGGGTAGCATCCTACGCAAAGCACTGGGACGCGTGTCCCAGCTGGCCCGGCCCGATACCACAAGCACAACCACCGAAGTCAGCCCCAACGACTCCGCGCAGCAGCGGCCCCTGAACCACACGGAGGCCGCATGAACACCGTCTCAATCCACCCCACACCGGTGGAGGAGCCCCCAATGACCGAGCCCCAGGACCTAGCCACTGACAGTCTCGCGCCTGAGCTCGTCGAGCCCATCGCTGCCCCCGAATACTCCATCGACACGCTGGCAGCGCACACAGGCGTGCCCAGCCGCACCATCCGCTTCTACCAGTCCAAGGGAGCGCTTCAAAAGCCGGAAATTCGCGGGCGAAAGGCATTTTATGTCGATGCCCATGTTGAGAGACTCGAGCTGATTGGCCAGCTCAAGGACCGAGGCCTTCGCATTCGAGCCATCCGTGACTTGGTCTCCCGCTTCGAAGCGGGTGAGCTCGTGCTCAGCGAGTGGCTTGGCCTACAGGACACCCTGGTGGCGCCTTGGAGCAATGATGGGCCCAGCCTTCTGTCGGAAGCTGACCTTGGCAAGCTCATCGGCCCCCTGCCCCATGGAAAGCTCTCGGAACTGGTTCGTCTCAAGCTGGTAGAGCGCAAGGAAGACAAGTTCCTCGTCAGCAATCCGCAGCGCCTGCAGACCCTCATTCAGCTCGAGGAACAGGGCATTGCCGTGAGCGTGAGCGCGGCAGCCGTCGACCGCAGTCGCAAGCACACCGCAAAGCTAGCCAAGGAGCTGACGTCACTCTTTGAGTCCCATGCGGGCGAGGGCTTCGGCGGCGCTGAACCCACCGAGCTCAACCAGGCCATTGAGGCCTGGAGGGAACAAGGACCCGGGCTTGTAGCAGGCGTGTTTGCCGAGGAGATGCGGCGGGTACTGCTGGACCTGATGACGACGGGTACCCGGAGCAAGCTGCGAGGGTGAGCCGTCAGCCCGGGACAGGGAGCCTCATTGCCCACCATCAACGTAGGCGGTCAACGCTACAGCGAGTCCAGTCCCCCGCTCAGGGTTCCCGACACCGCAATCATGGCATGGACATCGAGCGATGTTTCGTAGACCGGAACATCGTCCACAAGTGTGGGGTCGGCGCCGTCCACCTGTATTTCGTAGCCAAATCGGCCCAGTGGGCATGTCGCTAGTTGCGGTACGTCCCCGATGGGTTCGGCCTGGACGAGCACTTGGAATGGACCGTCCACTGCGGGTGTGAACGTAGCAAAGGGACAATCACCGTCTCCCCCCGAGCACTCGAACGACCCGAAGTCAGGTCGTTGGTAGCAGCCAAACTCGTTGAGTATCGTGAGGGTCGGGGCGAGCCCGGAAACCGGGGCCGTCATGTCGAGCGAAATAGATATGGGGCTACCCGCAGAACCCGAGCACTCGTAAACGTCGGCGTATCCTTGCTCACAGGGTAGGTCGCCGACCATGGGCGGCCCAATCTCCAAGCCGATGTCCGGCGTCATCGTGCCCAATCCCCCGCAGCGCGCCATCAGTGCGGGCTCGCCAAAGACACTGCTCGGACCCCAGGAGTACGTCCAAGCCAAATCCATGCCATCGAGGCGGAAGGAAGCGTACGGATCGGTGACCTGCTCGCCATCCAGCGAGACCACGAACTCGGGCTCCGTCTGCTCTGCAATGTCCAGCGGGCTGATGCCACGGTTGATGGGCAACCTCGCGCCAGGCCAACCGGCCAAAAACAACGGGTCGCCGTCTTTGCTGTGCTGAAGTGTGGCCACCACGGGAAGCTCGGTACAATCGCTGGAACTCTCAGTGCTGTTCAGCTCGAATGCCCAATCGCACCCAAAGCAATCGATGTCAGATTGCACACCAGAAACCGCAAATACTGCAGTGCATGTCTCGTCGATTCGCCCATTCAGGTCGTAGCCTGCCGTACGCTCATTAAACGTCAGCAACCCCTCGAAGGTACCAGGTCCTCCAGAGCTGGGAGGGTGGAAATCGTTCTCGTTCAAGGAACAGCCGAAAACCAGAAGGACTGGCACCGCATTACCTCTTGCAAAGCACATTTTCACAAAATTATTCATCCCTAACCCTAACATGGTGCCCACAGGCAAGGGCAGATAGGAACGCCGTGAATCGACAAAGGAACGTATCAATCCAGCGCTCACCGACCTCCAGCACCAAACACAACCGCAACCAGAAATCACGCAAAACTTAAGACCCAACTCCATGGACGTGCGCACCGGGACTTACCAACGTCGTCGGCGGTCAACGAACGCTCCAACGGGCTCGGGGGCTCCGGGTGGTGATAGGGTGCGCGTCGCAGGAGAATGGCATGGCATTCAACGACATTGCAGGGCGCGTGGCACTCGTCACCGGCGCGGCACGCGGAATTGGCCGTGCCACAGCAGCGGCTCTGCTCGAGACAGGCGCCCGGGTGGCCCTAACGGACGTAGACGGCTCGCTCGTCAGCATCACCGCAGGCACCTTGGACCCACGGCGGACACGCACACGGGCCTACGGTCTTGATGTGCGCGACGCGGATGCCTTCACGGAGGTTGTTCGCCGGACCGAGCACGAGCTCGGACCCATCGACATCCTAGTGAACAACGCTGGAATCATGCCCATTGGTCGATTCACGGACATGGACCCAGATGCCATTAAAATGCAGTTCGATATCAACGTGTTTGGCGTCATGAATGGAATGCGCGCCGCCATTCCTCACATGAGACGACGCAAACGTGGGCACATCGTCAACATCGCCTCCACCGCAGGGAAGATTGGTATGCCCTACGCGGCAGCCTACACCGCCGCCAAACACGCGGTTGTTGGTCTCACCGAGGCCGTGCGTCGGGAAGAAGCCGACCAAGGCATTGCCATGTCGTACATCATGCCGGTTCCAGTGAACACCGAGCTGATCAGCGGAAGCAAGCGCATGCGCTGGCCACCGATTCAGGAACCCGAAGACGTTGCCAAGGCCATCGTAGCGGCGATTCGCAGCGGTGCAGTCGATGTATACGTGCCGAAGGGCGCACGCTGGGGACAGATTCTGCAAGCAATTACCCCACGGCCCTTTTACGAGCGCGTGGGGCATTTATTGGGCATGGACCGTCTTTTTGGCGAGGTCGACGAGGTCGCGCGAGCGTCTTACCGCAGGCGCGTCTTCTCAAAGTAGACCGCTACTGACCAGCGTTGGCGGTGTCCAAGCGACTGCCAATGCCAACGAGCAACGCGCGCTGTGCACCAGCGTCAACGGCAACACGAAGGTCTACCGACTCCAGCCCGGCGCCAGCTTCGGAGACAGCCGGCAACGACTGGCCGAGCAGCTCGCGGGCACGCTCAATCTCGGCCTGGGCGCTACCAAAGTTGCGCATGTCGAGTTGTTCAACGGCGCGAGCAACAGCAATCCGGGCATTCATGCCAGCGGCCTTCTTGACCAAGGCCTGGTATTCAGCCTGCATTTCAGCCAACTCAGCGTCCTTGGCTGCGATGTCTGTCATGTGTTGAGCCTGGGTTGCCTCCAACAGGCTGTTTGCGTCATACCAGAGCTTTACCGCCCCGGCTGCGCCGATGGTCATTCCAAGTGCTAGGCCAATGACGACGCCGATGAGTGCGTTGACCCAACCGGCTCGCTGCTTGGCAACGGGTGCAGTTTCGCTAGACATGGGCAATCCTCCAAGCGGGGTATCCGCTGATGTGCGAAGTCTCTCACACGGCGATGTCCCTGCGTGCAAGGCGGACCACGTGAAAGACATCCTTCACAACACCATGCGACTCGGCTCCAGACCCGGTGTCGCAGGCTGTCCGGTGCGCAGCAGACTCTCCGCCAGCGCCAGCGCGGCTCCCGCTCCAAGTCCCCAATCGCACCCTGCAAAGCCACTACAGGCAAAGAGCGTCGGGGCTCCAGGCAACGGCCCCACTAGCGGGAGGTTGTCGCAGGTGGTGGTCTCAATCCACGCCCACCGGTGGTCGGCATCAGTGGACGAGGCGCCCCGCTGTTCAGCGAAGGCATCGAGTTTTGCCTGTATCTTAGGAACAATGACCGGTTCGGTCTCTCCGGTCTCCATGTGCATCGTGGCCCAGCGCGCACCGCGAACCAAGGTTCCGAGGGGTGTCTCCCGTACGGTGAAATACCCCATTTGATACCGCTCAACGCCGCTCATTGGTAGGCTTGAATACACAGCCGCATTCTCACGAATCGTCAGCAGACACGGTGCGAAGAATGGGTGCCAGTCCGACGATGCGGCATCTGCTGCATGAATCACTACGTCCGCACACAGCTCAGCCTCGGGCGTACGCAGGACGCCGTCGTCCAAGGACAGCAGCTGCTGTTGCGTCAGAATGCGAGCCCCTGCGTCGGCGGCACAGGCTGCCAGGGCGTTGAGCGCACGAACGGGGTCGACCAGCGCCTCACCGGGTAGCGATAGTACACCATCCGAAAACGAGGCATTTTGGCCCATCTTGCGAAGGTGTGCAGCCGACGTTTGTAGCGTCTGCTCTTCCTTGGCATCGCTTGCACGCCAGCGTCCTGTACAGCGGGACAACACTCCCCTCTCGGCTAGAAACGCAAGCCCTTCGTCGCTCATTCGGTACAAGGCCGCTGCGCGGTCGAAGCCTATGGCATGGACCAACCGAAACGCACTCTCCGCCAGGCCGCCATATCCATGGCCAACGCCTTGGTTTGCACCGGTTGCTCCGACCGATTGTGCGGGATCTAGCACAACCACCTGGGCACCACTCTCTGCGAGAACGGTGGCCAACAGGTACGCCGAGACCGTTCCTCCCACAATGGCGACGTCTGTTCGAGCCGGCAACTCACCGAGGTAGGTGCGCCCCACCGTCCATGGACTCAAGGTTGCGTCCGGTCCGGCCGAGCAGCGCGTGCCATCACCCTCTTTGCGGCTTGAGCAATGATGGCCGTGGGATGCTCCACCAGACGTGACGCACGGTCCCGAATATCTGGGGTTGCACGATGTCTCAGCAACTCCAAAGAAGCGGCAACCTCGGCTGGGTTAGCGAGCTTCGCCCATGGATTCCACCAAGGTCGTTGTGCCTTGGACAGAATCGCCAAGAATGGAAGCACAGACCAGTCATCTCGGGTGCGGGTAGCGGCCAGCAGCTCTGCAAGCTGCCGCCACCACTGGTCCTGCTCGGTCTGCTCTTCAATCCACTTGTCGAGCTCTTCTGTGGTTCGGAGCTCAACCCGCTGCGCTTCTTGCGTGACCTGCTTGAGCGTCATGTCTTGAAGAAAAGATACATCTGAGTAGGCCGGATGCTCGACAGCAGGAATCATCGCATCGCGAAGCAAGGGTGCGACTTCTTCCCACGCCCAAGCGTCGAGATGAGCAGGCCCCCCCGTCTGAAGTAGCCAGGCTTCCAGTCGAGCGGCGGCCTGCGCCGGAGAGGGGCGAAGCGCTGGGTCATGCGAACACATGGCGCCTACAATCCCTCGAATGCAGTCGCCGTCTTCACCTTCTAGGTCCGGGCACAGGCGGGCCAGAAAGTCGGCAAGAGCAGCATCATGGCGAGCCCGCCGGCGCGACAAAATCATCTGCCGACCCGTTGCCAACTCAAACAGCGAAAGCCCCAACGCGTATACGTCAACAGCCGGTTCGTCTGGCGCCCCTTCTAGGCGTTCGGGTGCCGTGAACGAGAGAGACCCGTGAACCAAGTACAGGGAGTCCGACTGTCTTCCCGTGAACTCCCCCTTGGCGACTCCAAAGTCCGCGAGCTTCACTTGACCATCGACCGACAGCAGAATGTTCGACGGCTTCACATCTCTGTGGACAATGCACATGGGTTTGCCATCTTTTCCCGGAGCTTCGAACGCCGCTTGCAGTGCTAGTGCGGTCTGTCGCGCAATCTCCACCGCTTCTCGAAGCGGCACCTTGCCCTGCTCGCCTCGTAGAACTCTGTCCAACGACACGCCACGGACCCACTCCATCACAATGACGGGGCGCCCCGAGATGTGTAGGACTTCATCCACCCGGAGGATGTTGGGATGACGCAGCTGGGCGAGCATCACGGCTTCATCGTACAGACGGTCAATGTGGTCGGGATTGTCGACCAGATCCCGGCGTAGAACCTTAAGCGCAACAAGCTTTGCGTTCGAGTCCTCAGCAACCACGATTGTGGCGTAGGAACCTGTCGCTGGAATGTGATCGATTCGGTATATTGGCCGATGTGGCAAGTCACCCTCACAAACAAGAGCTTACCGCAGGAGATATCGGTCCGGCGGCGATGGGTGTTACGGACACCTCTCAATTAGGAGGCATTTATGGCCGTCACAGACCTCAGCGACGACACCTTTACTGACGCACTCGCAGGCAGCGAACTGGCGATTGTGGACTTTTACGCCGGCTGGTGCGGTCCCTGCATCATGTTCGGACCAAAGTTCAAGCGCATCAGCAAGGACTACCCGCACATCACCTTCTTCAAGGTGGACGGTGAGCACGCACCCGAAGCGCGCAAGACCGTTACCATCGACAACCTGCCGTACTTTGGCATCTACAAGAACGGTGAGTTCGTCGAAGGCAAGTCCCTGTCGGACGAAGCGAAGTTCCGTGAGTTCGTCGAAGCTCACTTCGGTAAGGGTGACGCATGAAACCGAGTGCAGTGCGCATTGTCGCAAATACCTACAGCGTTGAGCAGATTGACGCGGGCATCGAAGCCATCACCGAGCGTGAAGAGGACCTGCTTCAGGTCGACGGAGACGACATTGGCGAGCGCTTGACCCACCTGCTCTTGGGACGTCGCATTCGTGCTCGAATCGACGCCGGAGAAGCCGTTAATGCGGCCTTCCGAGCAGAGATGGGCGCGGTTCGTGGCACGCTAAAGAACGAGTAGCCAAGCCGTCCTACGACGCTTTCTGCCCAAACCAAGCGAAGAACGCATTGAGATGCTCGCGACGTTCTGGTGGGATGTAGTCAAAGTTGATGCCGCGGTCGCTGACCTCCCAGAACTCTGGATCCTGAATGCTTAGCAGCTCCAGCCGGATCGACTGAAGACGTTCAGGCGGCTCGCCGCGCATGTCCTCTTGGATGCGGCGGGCGCGACCCTTGTCTCCCGTGAACAGGTAGTGAGTCGCCAGTTTCGCCTGCGCCTTGCGTACACCTCGCAGGGCAGCCTCTTGGTTGTCGCTGTCCGGCTCACGGTCCACGTCCAAGAACACCGACAGCAGCTCGTCATGACGCGAGTGCTCCAACCGACTGGCGCGGACCAGCAGTGAGCACAGGTCGTAGGCGGCCGTCTCTAGGATGAAGGGCAGGTCCTTGTGGAAGGCGAGCTGACCATAGAACTTCATACGTTGGGCCACTTCAACGAGGCGGTCCGCCGACGACTCGTCCATGAGCCCCTCTGCAATGAGGCGCAGTTCATTGTAGAGGTTGTAGGTCGTTCGGACATCGCGGCCATTGATGCTTGCGCGCAGGTAGGTGTAGACGAAGCGCAGCAGCAGTGTGCGGGCGGGCTCGTCCCCTGTGCCGCTCGTCACTGTCATGAGTCGGCGTACACGAATGCCGATGAGGTGGTTGACGTCGCGGCCGTCGTTCAAAGCATCGCTAAACACAGCCTCAAGCTGACGAAGCGCCTTCATCTCCACCCAGGTTCCCCGCTCCCCAATGACGTCCAGGATGTCAGGATGCATGGCCACAAAGTCTTGGTCTTTTCGAATCAACGAGCCGACTGGGAACCACTCGGCGCCCATCTTGCTCTTGAGTGGCAGGTACACTTCCAAGATGTCTGCGATGGCGTTGACGGCGGCCACTGCAATGGCCTTGTCGTTGTTGTCGACCGCATGCAGCGCCATGTCTCCCAGCTGGTCCAACTGCAGAAGCACCTCAACGCGAAGTGCCGAGTTGTTCTTACGGCCGCCAGCGGCTTGCCTAACGGCGCGTTGAGCACGGCGCTGAAGCGTGCGAATGACACGGGTCGGGGTCAGAAAGTCAAAGACGTAGGCAAAATACGGCAACAACGCCAACAGGCTCGCGGAGATGAGCACCAAGGCGGCAAGGCGCATGGTGGTGGCTTCCGGCGGCCAGCCGGTGACATCCAACCAAACCACCAGGACTGACGAGACAACGAAGAAGGCAAGCACCACCACATTGACCGGGTCGCGCACAAACAAGTCGGTAATACGCGGGGTGTAGCGGTTTGCGGCGAGCTCTACCAAGATGGCCACAACGGTGATGGCAACGCCGAGAACCGCAACAACGACTTCAGCGAAGCTCCCCATTCGGTCAGCAGCTTCCGCAGACAACACCAACGCTAGTGGACTACGAATGCCACCTTGGTCAACCCACCACACAGCGCCGTACACCAACGAGGATGCGGCGAGAAGGATGGCGAGGAAGGTCACCACGGTGACGATACGACTGGCTGGGCGCTGGTTCACGCTCACACCCTACACCGTGGGTGCCCCTCAGCGTTCCTACAGCAACCAAGCCACGGTCAGCACCATGACAAGAACCATGGTAGCTCCAACAAATGCCCACAACAACGGGGCCACCGAGGACCACATCGCCGGCGATTTCACGGTCGAATCCCCAAAGGATGAGCGAGGCATGGCCGGCCGGGGCGACAGACTAAACGCTCCCCTGTTCGGCTCCGACGACTCGGTCTTTCCAGAGCGACGCCGCAGACGAGCAAACGAGCTCATGGCCACGTCTACGCTAGGAGCGGTGGGGTCGAGCTGCACATGCAGCGTAGCAATGTCGCGCGCCATCTCCTCACACGACGCGTAGCGCAGGTCAGGATTGCGGTGAGTCGCGTGAACTGCGATGTCGCGGAACTCCTCTGGAAGCCTCTCGAGCATCTCCGGACGCAGGTCTACCAACGACAGGTCGATCGGCGCGCGAGCCGTCAGAACCGCCCAGAGCGTGGCACCCAGCGCATAGATGTCCGAGCGCAAGTCCGCACCCTTCGCGTCCGCACGCAGCTCTGGAGATTGGTAGCCGACCGTACCCAGTGCCCCGCTGGTCTTCCACTGGCGCTTCACCAGCTTCTCGGAACCCGCGATGACGCCCAAGTCGCCGACCCACACCTCATCATCCTCGCCTAAGAGGACGTTGCTAGGCTTGATATCGCGATGTACAAACCCAGCGGCATGAATGGCCGCGACACCGGAGATGATCTCGAGCATCAGGCTGCAGGCGTCTATCGAGCGAAATGGGCCGTCTTGCAGACGATGAGCGAGAGTACCACCGGTTGCGAGGTCCATCACCATCCACGGGGTCCCGTCTGTCTCTCCGTAGTCCATGACTCGCAGAACATTGGGATGCCGAATGCGGGCAAGAGCGCGCGCCTCAGCCAAGAACCGCTCCCGAATGGCGTCATGGTCTACGCGGAGAATCTTGACGGCACGTTCTAGGTCCAACGACGTGTCTCGGGCAACCAGCACCGCTGCTGCTCCCCCTACTCCCAATGTCCGCCCCAACACGAATCGGCCATTGCCAACCGCCTTGGGAATAGTGAGCGTTTCTACATCATCATGCGATGTGGGTGATGGCGGGAACGAGGTCATTCAAGTATCCGTCTTACATGGTCCAATAGCGTGCGGCCGTAGGGTAGCAACTTCACCGGCTCACGATTCTGTCATATGCCTCTCGAATGCTATCGATTGCCACCCCAGAAGTGTTCCACCATTGGGACCCGCGTTACGCCGCGCCCATCATTAGGAGCCAAAATGCGCCGCTTTCTCTTCCTCGCTCTCTTCGCCGCTTCTGCAGCCCATGCAGGACCGTCTGTTGACCGCGACATTGTCGAAAACCTCCCCGCCGAAGTGCTTTCACAGGCCGCTCCACTTGACGCCCAGATCGACCAACTCGAAGCCGCCATTGAGGCCAAGGCTGCCCGTCACGACCGGGAAAATGGCAATGCTCGGGCACTGAAGTTCGAAGTCAAAGCAGCCAAAGCACAGGTCAAGGCCGACAAAGCAGCACTGAAGGCTGCTCGCAAGCGCGACGACAGCGCAGTGGCTTCCGCGGCCCGTGAAGCGATGGAAGCCAGCGAAGCTGCACTCGAAGTGCTCGAGACGCGCCAAGGCATCAGCGACGCTCTGGTCGACCTTCTCGACGCACAGATCGAGCTGCTCGAGACCCAGCTAGACGTCAAGATTGCTGAGCGTCAGGTCATCTACGCAGTTGGCGCGGACACCACTATCGAAGGTGGATTCGACGACTCGAAGTTCCGTAAGGCCCGCGCCAAGGCAGAACTCAAGTTTCAGAAGGCGCGTGCAGACGTCAGCCAGGCCGAGACCCGCTTCACCCGCGCCGGCGGCGAAGAGCTGCCCGACCGCATGACCATCACGGGTACACAGGCACCCGCAATGGGCGGCACTCCAGCCGAGTAGCGCACACGGTCCTAGGCCGGTCGACTTCAAGGTCCCCGGTCAAGACCAACGCCAGCGAAGCGTGAGAATTATGGGGGGAGCGTCACAGACGTTCCCCCCTTCTTGTAAGTCATCCACGACCGGAGCCCCCATGAGTGATTCCCCCGGTCTTCTGACTCTTGCCGCATTGATCGCTCGCTATGCCGGGCCACAGATGGTGTCTTCTCTCGGCGTGCCGAAAGCCCTGGCAGGCGTTGTCAGGATTGGCGGTACAGAGGATGAGCGCGCGGTGGCTCTAGCGAATGAGCTGGAGTCAATGGGGCCGACATACGTCAAGCTGGCCCAGATTCTCGCATCTCGACCAGACCTTCTAAGCACGCCCTACCGCAACGCTCTGGCACGGCTGCAGGACAACGTCGCCGCCATGCCCTGGAGCGATGTTGAGCTGACCCTCACGGAAGAGCTGGGAGACTGGGACGCCCACTTTGCGACCTTTGAGCGGGACCCCCTTGCGCAGCCTCCATTGGACAGGTTCATCGGGCAACCCTGCACACCGGTGAAGATGTAGCCGTCAAAGTCCAGCGGCGAGGTGTACGCGAACACATGCTGTCTGACTTGGCGCTGTGGGAGCGCATTGCCCGTATCGTCGAAGCGAGCTCTGCTGCCGGCGCCGAGCTGCGCCCAGTCGCTACCCTGCGCCAAGTCCGGCACGCCATGCTGCGAGAGTTCAACTACGAGCGGGAAGCCTCCAACATGGAGCGCCTCAACACTGTTCTGAGCGCCCACCCACTGCTCTTCGTCCCCACCCCCTACCGTCAGCACTCCAGCTTGTGCGTGTTGACCATGCAGTTCATCGCGGGCCAAAAACTCTCCGAGGTGCCGCCCACCGCTGCAACAGCCCCCCTCGCCGACGCCCTCTTCCACGCCTGGATGGACCAGATAGCCATGGGCGGCTTCTTTCATGCAGACCCTCACCCGGGCAATCTGATGCTCGCCGAAGACGGCCGAGTCGCCGTTCTCGACTGCGGCATGGTCGGCACCGTTCCGCGCCGACTGCGCAGAGGCTTGCTGAAGATGCTCTTGGCCCTCGCAGACAGTCGCGTCGAAGACGCTGCGGACCTCTTCACCCGCTTGAGCAAAGACCCCGACCACGCCGACCCCGAAGCGTTCCGCACGCAAGTCGTCGAGACACTCGGAGATGCCGTCGAGAGCAATCTGTCTGAGCTAGACGTCGGCAACTTGCTGCTTCAGATGCAACAAGCCGCTGTGCGGCACGCCATTGTGGTGCCACCGGCCCTGACGCTGATTGGCAAAGCCCTGCTCCAGCTCGACGAAATTGGGGCGACCATCAACCCCAACTTCCGTGCAGCCGACAGCATCCGAAAGCAGGCCACTTACCTGTTCCAAGAGATGATCACCCAGGAAGCAACAGCGCCTCGCGCGCTTCAGGCCTTGCTCGAGAGTGAAGACTTGATGCAGGCGCTACCCGAGAGCGCAGCGCGAATACTCGCCACGCTGGCCGACAACCGGATTCGCATCCAAGCCATCACGCCGGGTACCGAACAGCTCGGCGCCCAGCTCGTACAGACGGGTCGCACGCTCGGTGCAGCCATCGTTCTCGGCGCCTGCGTCATTGGCTGGGCAGCACTGGCAATTGCCGGAGCTGGCTGGTTCGCGCTGCTCTTGGGACTCGTACTCGTCATCCCCACCGCCGCATCCGCCGGATGGTTGGCGATGGATGTCCTGCGACACGACCGCTAACTACTCGGTGGGAACACCGTAGGTCACGCCGTAGACACACACCGAGTTGCCGCCGCCGCGTGTGCTGCGCCCTTGGCTTGTGGTCCACACTTGGCTGCCGTCGGGTGAGACAGCGAGTCCAACGGTGAAGCTGTCCGTACGCACCTTGGCGACGACTTCCAGGGTGTTCGCGTCGACCACTACAATCTGAGAGCGACCGTTGACGGCCGTAAACAAGTAGCGACCGTCTGGCGAGACTTCGAGAGTACGTGCGCCGCCGCCCACAGAAGTCGAGCGGAACTCCATGTCCACGTGCCCGCCGTCCGCACCACGCAGTGCAGAGACCAGGTCAGACAGCGGCGCTCGGCTGACGGTACCGCTGCGGTTGCTGGTAAAGAACAAGGTCTGACCATCTGGGCTGACGACCAAGTGGCGGGGTGTGGGACGGGGGCCGTCGACCGTTCCCAAGTACGTTCCGCTGTCTACGTCGAAACCGGCGATACCACCGTCGCCCATACGGGCCACGAGCAAGGTGTCGCCGTCTGGCGTGAAGGTTGTGCCGCGCAGACACGACCCACAGGCCGAGTCTCGGTTGCTTCCCGTGAGCCCCTGCTGGGACAGGATGCGCTCAACGACCAGACGCTCATCTCGGTAGGTGAACTGAGCGGGGTCGCCACTGCTGATATCGACCATAGCGACAGTGTTGTCGCCCCAGTGAGTGATGGCGGCCCAGGTGTTGTCGGGTGAGATGGCGACGTACTTGGGAATCGGGCCCGTTGGCAGCACGCGCACAATCTCGTTGGTCTGAGTGTCGATGATGGACACGGCAGACGGCGAGCCCGCGCCTACGTCAAACTCGCGACGGTAGTACGGAACCCACAAGTAGCGGTCGTTGTGCGACAGGGCGCTCTCGACCGGCTTTCCGGAGAACTGGTTCGGGTCTCCCGATGGCGACGTGCGCATGTACGGGTAGTCATAGACCGTGGTCAAACCCTGGAACAAAGCGGCGTCTTCTTCACCAAACGTGTGGACGATGGTGTGAACCTTGGAGATGTCACGCGGGTCGTAGACCACGGTCTTGAGACCTTCGAGGCTGTTGACGTAGACGCGGGTACCGTCGCCCAAGAAGCGCGCGGACTTTGGCGAGTAGATGTCCGTGTCGTGGTGGTCAGTCGCACTGGACGGGTTGGCATTGTAGTTCTGGAACCGCCCAATGAGCTCCAGCTGAACAGGAGCATCTGCCGGCGAAGACGTGGTGCCAATAGCCACATGCAGCCCACTTCCACCAGCCGTAGGCACGCTACCCGTCTTGTTCTGACGCGCCTTGGCCAGCCATTCAATCGCCGCACCGTTGCCCGGCTGGAGCACCAATGTACGCTCCCACGCCGCAATCACCTGGTCCCACTCGCTGCGGGTCCAGTAGCTCCAGCCAATTTCGTACTGGCACGCCACGCAGTTTGGGTCTTTCTCAAGACACCGCGTGTAGCTAGCCAACGCATTCTCAGTGTCGTTGCCACGCTGGCTTCGAAAGCCTTCGGTGTAGTCGAAGCTAGCTTCGGGGGTGGCGCACTGGTCTTGAGCGAGGGCCGTAGCGAGGGCCGTAGCGAGGGCAAGCAGCAGAAACATGGACTCTCCGTGGGCAGTCAACGGTTCGCGGCTGTATCTCCTTCCATCCACACCCGCAGCGGACGCCGAAAGTCACCCCCCTAGCAGCCGTGAGACAGGAACTCATCCATCATCGCCGCAAGCGCGGTGAGCCCTTCGGGTAGAGCGTCCGCCGACTCGGTCTTCTCCAGAGCCCGCAGCCCATCGCGTGTGAAGCGCTCGTTGAAGTGGAGGACGACGTCGTCCCCCAAGTGCGGGTCGAGCACCGCCCACGCGGCCTGAATGCTCTCCTGTGTGCGCGCGGGCATGCCCGCAACGGCGTCATCGATCTGTTCGATAGCAGCCCATGACAACGTGACGGGCTCGTCGCTAGCAGCGAAGGTCGGCCCATCAACCACCTGAATGGACGAGGCCAAGTAGTCAATGGAGAGCGGCATCGGCAGCGCATCTCCATTCGTCGCGCGGAAGAACTCGGCTTCTGCCTTCACGCCGCGAAGAACCTGTGCAAAGCGCACTTGCCCAGCCGGGCTCAAAGTCGACGGGTCCATTGCGGAGAGCCCTTCGTCCAACGTCAGAAAAATCATGACTTTTGCCCGTGTATATGGGCAATTCGAAACGAGCAGACTCATGGCATCTACGAGCGTCTCTCGCTGGGGCTCGGACATCAACTGGATGTGTAGAACGGACGCTTCGAGGACCTCCGTTGTATAGCTCGCGTTGCCCTCCATTCGGGTGGTGTCGAGAGCTTGCTCGGCTATCAAGCCAGGAAGGAAGACAGCAGGTTCGCCAACCGCTTTGGTCAATACAGCCACGTCCTCCGACTGGACGGGAGCCTCGGCGGTGTACGCGGCGGAACAGCCGGTCAGGGCCAAAAAAATCAAGCGCTTCATGTCACTCTCCAAGGTGCGAGCAAGACAATTTCACGAGGCCCATCGAAACCGGCCCCCAGTCCACACCACACATCTGCGGGTAGACAATCAACGAAAACAACGATTTCCAGGCACTCAGCAGCGTCAATACGCCTAGCAGCCCTTCGTACTCAGCTCATCAACCATCGCAGACACCTCTGCCAAGCCAACAGGGCGGACCTGTGCGGACTCGGCGTCAATCAGTGCCGTCAGCGCATCGCGGTAGTGCCGCTCGGTGAAGTGCACCACCACGCGGTTCCCCATGTGGAGCTCCAACACGTCCCAAGCAGCCTGAATCGTGTCTTGAACCTCAGTGGGCATTGCGTCGACCGCTGCATCCACCTCGGAAACCGCCGTTAGCGAAAGACCAATGGGGCCGTCGCTCGCGGCAAACGTTGCCCCATCAACAGCCCGGACGGCAGACGCCAAATACTCTGTTGGCATAGGCATGGAGAGCGTGCCGGCACCAAGGGACCGATAGAAATCGGCTTGGGAACTGGCTTGACGCGACAGGGCTACAAAACTCGCCTGGCTGTCCGCACTCATGGAGGACGCGTCCATCGCAGCCAGTTCCCGGTCGGCCGTCAGGGCAACCATGACCCGAGCCCGAGTATAGGGACAGTTCCCCATCAACGTACTCATGGCGTCCGTTAGGGGCTGTCGCTCACCGTGGGACATGAGTGAGATGCGCGCGGTTACACGCTCCATCACCTCGACCGTGTATTGGGGGTCGTCCTCCATTCGCTCCGGTTCGACAGCCAGTAGCCAACTCGGAACGGTGGCTACGGGCACATCAGCACTCTCCGACACAACGTCATCGGTCTGGACGGGAGCCTCGGCGGTGAACGCCGTTGAACAGCCAGTCAGGGCCAAAAAAATCAAGCGTTTCATGTCACTCCCCTTCGTAAAGGTAGGGCAAATAGACCGGGCCTAGGGGCACGGGACCCAGGTCCACGTCACCCTCTGCGGGCAAGCAGCCGTAGACAACAGGAGGTGGTTCCCAGGTATTGAAGCGGCTTACCCCGACTCCGGCGGCCAAGAAGAGCGTCGTCAAAACCAGGCCGGAAATCACGGAGGCACCGGAGCGTGAGCGCTCGTCAAGGACGGCACGAATCCGCGTCCCAACAGGCGAAACACTGAATGCAAGCGCAGCCTGCGGCCCCGGTCGAGCAAGGGCCAACAGCTGGGATGCATACGCAGCGGGGGCAACACCGCTCAACAGCACGCTGTCATCTGCGGCACACTCTGCGAGAAGCGCGACCCGCCTACGTGTCCACCACATCAATGGGTTGAACCACAGCACACAGCTCAGACTCCACACAGCCATGTGGATTCCCCAGTCTCGCCGTGCAATGTGCGCGCGCTCGTGGGCCAGAGCCGCTCGCTGTTCTGTGGCGCCCCACGACTCAAAGTCATGCGGCACAATGATGCGCGGACGCAGCCAGCCCGCCGTAATCGGCGTGTGGATACGGTCGGACCGCTCCAGTCCATTCGCCAGTGGTGACGTTGGAAGTCTGTACAGCAGCCACAGCGCGCGCAGCATTCCGAGCGCACCCAGACCACATCCGACCGCCCACAGCACCAGCGGCCATGCGGGTGCGTCTGTCCACACAGCAGCTTGGCCACGGCTGTACACCGTGGCCAGCGCAATGACGGGGACGGCGGCACATGCCACAACCATTCGTAGATGCTTGGCCGCAGCAGTGCCCGCCAGCTGACTCAACACAAGTCCAGCAGCCAGCGGAAGCGACGTCTTCCAGGCGAGATCGATGGCCAGTCCAGTGGTCAGGTCCAACAGCTCGGGGCCGACAATACCGCTCATGACTGGCGCTCCTTGACCTGTTGAATCAGCGCTTCCAGCTGCTCGACTTCGGTAGGACTTGGAGTGTCTGACATCTGAACCAAGGCCATTGCGGCCTGGAGCGGGGACTGGTCGAAGAACGCGTCTACCACTCGGGCTAGCGCGCCCTTGCTGGCTTGGTCCCTCGGCACTGTCGGATGGTAGACATACCGGTTTCCATCCCGCTCAATACGCAGGTGCCCCTTGTCCACAAGGGTCCTCAGCAACGCGCGAATCGCCGAGTTGCTGGGCGGGTCAACAATGGCTGCGCGAAGGTCTTGGGCGCTTGCAGCACCCTGGGCGTAGACAGCGTCAACGACCTGACGTTCGCGGCGAGTGAAAGTGGCTTCGTGTTTCATGTTGGAAAACTAACAGGTGTTGGTTTTCCAACACCTTAGTGTGACTGTCCATGACACAAGGCCGATCTCCCGTCTCTTCAAACGGGACCTACGGGGCGTTGAACGTGTGGCGCTCGACACCGTTGGCGACCACGTCGTCCACCGTCCAGTGAATGGGCAAGGCCGTGTTCGACAGCCACAGCGGCACTTGGTCGGTGTAGTGGTCGGCAGCGAGTACTGCGGATTGGCCGCCGGGCAGGATGTTCTGACCGCTGACTTCGCCGTTGGGTCCAAGGGCCACAACCAAGCGGAAGCTGGGGCCAAAGTCATAGTCCCAGTGCGTGCCGGACCAGCCAGGATTGCCGGAGTCCACGTTCAGCGCGTCTCCGTGGCGGGGCCAGCCGGGGATGTCACGGCGAGGGTCGCCCGAGGGAATGCCGTCGGCAATAGACACGTCAGTTGCGTTGATATCGAACGACGCAGTCAGCGCTCCAAGTGGGCCATCCGTTCCAAAGGCGCTGCCGAGCAAACTCGGGAAGTGTGCCCAGTGACGCAGTCCCCACAGCCATTGGTCCATGTCCGCGGTGCCAAAGCCACCCTTGCCGTCTTCGGTGGACTCGGTCTCCAAGTAATCGAGAGCGGCAGTCAGCATGAGCAGCATGCCTTCGTCGCTGGTCTCGATTTCTTCGGTGCCCAAGCGGTCGAAGAAGGCCGACTCGCCGGTCTCGGGGTTGTGCGATGCCAGGCCCGTCTGTCCGCGTCCTTCATGAAGAATGGACATCAGACGCGTGCGTCCGGTGGCGCCGGTGATGGTGGACAGAAGGCTACCCGGGAAGCGTTCGTCTTGGTAGATCCAGTTGCTGTAGCGAGGCAGCCAAGCATTGAAGATCATGGTGGCAACGGCATCCGCCTGTTCGCCTTCGACCAGCGGGTCGTAGAAGGTGTCCACACCGCTGGGCGTGTCGTAGTCCCCTTGTCCCCAAGCAATGAGACGGGCCTCGACCTCTTCCCATCGCGCTGCATCTGCTGTGTACAGCGACACCATGCGTGTCTCCGACGCGGTCAAGACGTCCGATGACCCTGACAGCAACCGAGCGCGGGAAATCGCGTCAACAAGCAGCGGTGCGTACTGTTGCCCCAAGCCACTCTTATGGTCCGCCTGCGTGTCTTCCATGGTGCCAATGCTTCCGGCCTGGGCGCCAGAGAGCTCGCCAAGAAGCTCATCAATACGAACCGCGCGGAAGTCGTCTTCCCACGGCCCACCAATGTAGACGTCGTCATTCTCAAGGTTCGAGTCGAGCGACAACCCACTCGGGTCGTTGTTCGCTGACAGTACGTAGCCTTGGGCGGGGTCAACCGTGAAGGGGTAGCGCTCGGGTGGGATGACGCAGTTGTCAGCGTCGTCAAAGTCGAGCCGTCCTTCGGCAGTGAACGGAATGGTAAAGCCACCGAAGCGAGTTCCATCCATGACAAAGCGAGGGTTGGCACCGTCTGCAAACCCACCGTCTTCACCGCGCGGCAATGTGTCGCGGCAGGGCATGGCCTGGAACTGAGTGAACATCACCGAGCCGGCGCTGTCACTGACCACGAAGTTCTGCGACAGAGCTGCTGTATGGGTGAGTAGCTCGCGGAATCCTTCAACGGTCTCCACGTTGCGAACGCCAAAGAACGACGTGAGCGAGCGCTCATCCAAGCCAGTAAAGTCGAAGGACAGTCCCGAGATGATGCCGTCGTCATCAGTGTCCTCAGGTACCAGCAACGTGCCGCCCATGTTGACGACCGTCTCGCCAGCCTGTGCTTCGTAGTCGCCGTCCACGCGGCGCCCTTCAATGTCCGACAACATGCGGCCGTCAAACAAGGTGTACCGGGCCCACTCTTCGGTGCGGCCAATGCTGTCAATGAAGGGGACGTCGCGGATGCTGTAGCTGTCCATGTGCTCGGTCAAGGGACGCCAGTCGCCGTTGAAGAGCGCCTCTGTAGGGGCTCCGGCTGGCGACAAGCGAATCTGCTCGGCGTACTGGTCGTTAATGTCGGAGAAGGGCTGGGTACTCGACCAAGCAACCTTGCCGTTTGTACCTGCCGCAATGGCCGGAAGACCTGGGCTCGTGACACCGTATTGGTGCGAGCCTTGGCCACCGGACAGGTGGTCGGAATCCAAAGAAACCGACCAGACAATGGACGGAGAGGACAGGTCGAGGTGACCGTCTCCTGCCAACAGCGAGCCGCCGTCTGCGGTACCGCCTGACCCTACGGCCCAGGCGTTGCTTCCCCACCCTTCCAGCGGGTCGTGGTGCCAGCGGCGTTCACGGGCGTCCGCACGGACTTCGGCGCGCTCCAACAAGGTGTCGGGAACGTGCGGCAGGTTCGGGACCATCGGCAGGGCAGCGCTGCGACGAGCACCGTCAAAGTCAGGGGCGGAGACTACGCCGTGAATCGGGTCTACGCGGTTCCACACGTCGTCCCAGACGCCCTCTTGGCGCAGCTCAGCAAGCGCTTCGCCTTCGTACAAGCCTTCGAGCTGGGAGACGGCGCGGGTCCAGCCAATCTCGCGGCTTGAATACCCAGCCTGGAACACAAAGGTGGTGACGATAGCGGCAACATCTTCGACCTCAAACGGCTCCAACATATCGCCAGGAGTCGCGTGGCCAAGAATGGGGGCAAGGGTCTGGTATTCGCTCGGGGCGTCCAGGTCTTCGGCCACGACTGCCGCAATGTAGGCGTTGACACCGTGCGCGTAGGCTTCGAAGAGGGCCCGTTCTTCATCAGACAAGGCTGCGACCACGTTCTCGGTGATGACGCGAACACCGGTCTGAACGCTCTCAACATCTGCTTCTAGGCCAATGTCTCCGACCAACGGGCTCAGCTCGCCCAGTCCCAGGCGCCGGCCTAGATCGATCTGCAGAAAGCGGTCACGTGCCGCGATAAAGCCGTGAACAGCGGCAACATCCGTATCTGACGCGCCGTAGATGTGCGGAATGCCGCCCTCAGTGAAGACCACGTACGCTTCTTCGCTAAGCCCCTCAATCTCCCAGCTCGCGGTCTCTTCCACGTCCAACAGGGGTGACGGCTCCATCTCACCGCTGTCTTCGGTCTTGGGGCAACCAACCAGGGAAAGAGCAAGGACGAGCAGGACTGAGCGCATGGGGACTCCGCGAATGGCGCGCGTTGTAACACCGGCATGCGCGATGTCGCAGGGCGAACCGAACGAGTCTTGAAGGTACACCCCCACGCATGCACCCATCCGGGCCCCAGGACTCACCCCACACCACCGCCCCCTCACCGAGCCGCCAGCCCTACAAAACCGACGAGCCGCCCCTGCGGGTCTCATCTTCCCAACATCAGGCACACACATCCTTCCAGAGCGTCATCCGATCTCGCAGAACGGTTGAGCCCTGAATGACAGACGAAACCCGCTCCTACAATCCCCCATCAACTTGGATAATGCGCACAAACGACTCCAGTTGGTCGCACGGTCACCGACGCGCCAAGAGCGTGCGTGGAGAGTTCAGCCCCACAATACCGTTGCGAAATGCAACGTGACTAGGCACCATACCGGCCGCGGCGCCTTCAACAGGACGCATCGGGGGGATACAATGCGTAGTCTGATACTTTTGCTCGGTACACTTTGGCTCGGCAATGCGACCGCAGCCCCCCTAAGTTGGCAAGGCCGACTCATCGACACCACCGGGGCGCCACTGACAGGAAGCCACGACGTCTCGGTTCAGCTGTGGGACGCGATGTCTGGCGGCTCAACCGTGGGGCCGGCAACCGATCTGACCATGACCCTCGACAATGGCTACGCCCACATCACCCTCGACAATGATGGGAGCGAGTTTCTCGCCGGAGACCTGTACATTGAGGTCGCCGTTGACACCGTGGTGCTGGAGCCACGACATGTCATCGCCGGGGTGCCTGTCGCGATGGTCACAGACCGAATTCGCGTAGCCGCGAGCCCCCTTGGGGCCTGCGATTCGACGGCACAGGGGCGCGTCTATTACGACACCAGCGACAGCTCACTGCAGATCTGCGTGGATGGTTCTTGGACTCCGATTGCTGGCGCGTCCAGCGGTAGCAGTTGTGTGGCAGGCAGTCAGCCGTTCGGTGCCGAGGGTATCAACAGCTTTACGGTCGCCGCCGCCGAAGGATGCGATACTCTTCGATTCGAGATCCAAGGGGCTGGCGGAGGGGCAACGCTGTCTCCTGGCACCGGCGGCACGGGAGGCTTTGTCGAAGCGACTGTCCCGGTCAGCGCCTTGGGCGGCGCATCCACGCTACAGGTCGTCGTCGGTGGCGGCGGCGAAGGTGCTAGCTGTGGCGGCGGTACGAACGGGGCCGGTGGTGGCGGACTGTCTGGGGTGTTCTTGGACAACTTCACGCCGCTCGCGGTGGCGGGCGGCGGCGCCGGCGCCGGTGCTGCATAGTCCGGCGTGTCGGGTAGCAATGGTGGTGGTGTGCACAACGCGGACACGAGCACGCTTGGCGGCGGCTTCTCCGGGGGCAGCGGGTTCGGCGGCGGCGGCGAGTGTTCTGACCCCACTGCACAGAACGGACAAGCGGGCTCTGGCGCCCCGAACTTCACCGGCGGGCCGGTGAGCACCGTGAGTGGCGGCGGGTACTGCGGAAGCGAAGCCGGCACGGGTGGTTTCGGTGGCGGCGGCTCCGGCGGTGGCACACGCAGCGGATTCGGCGGCGGCGGCGGCGGCGGCGGCTGGCCGGGTGGCTTCGGCGGCGACCCTAGCGACGGTGGCAACGGCGGCGACAACTACGTCATCTCGTCTGGAGCCGTCCTACAGGACACCTCTGGCGGCGGCGGTTCTGGCGCAGGCACCGAAGGTGGCGACGGCGCGGCTGGCCAAGTCATCGTCTACTGGGAATAACGCCAAACGCCAACACCACGTGCTCCACCGGAAACAGCGCCAACGGCGGGGGCTGCACGCCGTAGCTCTTCCCCACACCCATCTGACGCCCGAGCAGTTCAACACTGCTCGGGCGTCTTTGTTATGACCAACGTGTCGTGGGCACGGCACGGAGACACGATGATCAAGCACACTTCTCTCGTATGGCTCGTATTCGCTGCATGTGCCCAGTCTGACACCTTGGTCGACGCAGGCGCGGTGTGTGTGGGACGAACCATTGATGATGACAGCCCAATACGCGAGCCGAATGTGGTGCCCGGGGAGCCCATTCCACTCGTGTTCAGCATGTCCGGCGGCTGCACCGTAGAGTTTGAGGACGCCGAGTGCATCGTCGACGTCGTGGACCAAGAGGCCATCGTGAGTACCGTCATAACGATTCGCACTCCCGGACGACTGCCATGGGTGGGTGTGCAAGAGTGTGGTCGACTCACAACTGTCGCGTGCGAGATGCCCCCAGCCACCGAAGGTGTCACCACCATCCGGTATGCCGACCAGTCCATGGACATCACCGTGCCAAGTCAGTCTGACCAGTGCATTCAAGGCGCTGGGTAGTCGTCAATCGTCCTGCGGAATCAGCCGAGGCACACTCAAGTCCCAGCTCGTCAGTGGCTGCTCTAGCGGCTGCTCGCCAATGTCTTCGATGTACCCAGCCATTCGATACGACAAGTGCCCAGTGTCCACGTTCGCCATGCCCACGACCTCAACCGAAGCCCGTCGGATGCAGTGACACTCGGCGTCGATCTGGTGCTTGGTAGTAGCTTCCATAGAGAACGTGTACTGGCCCACCAACTGGCCGCTGCCGCTGCCGGATACCAGGATGCCATCTTGTTCCTGAACCGCTGACTGGGCCAGCTTGAGGCTACTACCCGCCGAGCTAAACGGCATGCTCGCAACAGCGGGAGACCGGTGCTTCCACTCAGCCTCGCCTTGTGCCGGAAGCTCAAGGTCGAAGGGGCTTAGAAGGCGCGCCATGAAGAGCTCCAGCTTGCCCGAGATGTAGCGCTCACGGGGTCCGCTGTCCGGCAGGTCTTCGAGCCTCACCCGGTCAACACGGCCGTCCTCGCGAATGCGAAAGTACACTGTGGCAGCTTCCGCACTGCGCTCCCACTCCTCAAGCACTGTCTGCAATTTGCCAGCATCTGACTGCATAGGAGTCGCCTGAACGCCTGCGTCTTCAACTTGACAGCGCACTTCCGTCGCACTGCGCATGATGCCAAGGGATTCGCAGCGAAACACCGCCGACAAGGCGACTTCCGCGGCGGTACGCTCTTCGTTTCGAACAGCGATGAGTGTGACCACGTACGGCGAACGAAAGGCCATAGTCGAGTAGAAGCGACGTGTTTCTCCGGCGGGCCATGCAAGCATGTCGGCGGTAGGCATTGCGGGTTCCGTCTGCGCAAAGACACCAGCTAAAAGTAGAATTGCTGCCGAAAACATAAATCTCCATGGGTCCCCTCATCTTATCAACATGTACAACACAATCCAAGCGCCACCCCCTCGTTTAGACAGCGGTGGCCGACGTCTGCCATTCTGTTTCCGGCGGTCTGACACCTCGCGTCTCGCCCAGACCCGGTTAAGCGTTCGCCATGCGTCGCATCTTCCCAGCTCTGTTCCTGCTCGGCACCACCGTCACGGCGTGCACGGAAGAGGGGCAGGACACCGACCCTGGGACCGAGCTCGACACCTCAGGCGATACCGAGCTGGACACCGACTCTGACGTCGATTCAGACACCGACTCTGACGTCGATTCGGACACCGACTCCGACACAGACCTCGATTCCGACACGGACACCGATTCCGACACGGACCTCGACACCGATTCCGACACGGACCTCGACACCGACACATCCGCAGGCCCAGTCCCCGACTTTGCCCTGATGGACGTCAACACCACCTCGCCCACAGCAGGTGAAGATGTCTCGCCACGAGACCTGCTCGAACAGGTCAGCGGCTGGTACTTCACCCACGCCACTTGAAGCTACTGCAGTAGCCAGTTTGGCTACCTCAACGACATTCAAGCAGACCTCGACGCCATGGCCCTCGCCGTTCCCGTCACCCTGTACGGGGTGAACGGTATTGGCTTTGAGTCCGGCAACGCGAACTTCACAGACGGCCGAGACATCGGCTTGTTGCAGGACACCGCAGAGGTGGACGCGTGGAGTCAGTGGGACCCTGTCTACCGTGATGTCGTCATCCTCAATGGGGACAACGAAGTCGTGGGCGTCTACAATCTGACCACCAACAACCTCGGTGTTCCAGCAAACTACGAAGCACTGACGCAGCTGCTCATCGACGCAACGAACGCCGAGTAGCATGAGTCGCTTCATCTGGATTGCTCTGGGTCTACTGACTGCCTGCGAGCAGACCACCACAATGGTCGACCCTGGCAGTCTGTGCTTCGCCGACAACACGACAGCCTTCATGGGCCCGGCGGAAGTGCGCGTCGGGGAGCCGCTTCCCCTCATGGTGACCACGGGCATCAGCTGCGACGCAAGCCAAGTGACGAGCGAGTGCATGGTGGACATCGTCGACAACGAGGCCATTGTCAGCAGCGTCTTTGAGTTCACAACACCGGGCCGCTTTCCAGGCCGAGGCCAAGACCTAAGCGCGTGCTTCAGAAGCATCGCTTGCGAGACGCCTCCAGCCGCCGAGGGCATGACTGTCGTCCGGTACGGAACCGGCATCATGGCAGCCACCGCGCCCGGCACAGGTAGGAACTGCATTGAGGCTGAGGTCTGGACTCCACAAGAGTAGCCACGAACCTCTATTCAGCACTTGCGAGCCCCTACAACACAGACACGTCGAGCCACTCTCTCGCTCCGTTTCGGTCCGCAGGATACAATCAACCTGTCGTGGGCACGATGGGAGAATGTCATGGGTCGATTCAGTCTCGTTCTGCTGGCACTACTCACCGCGTGTGAGCAGTCCGGCACCATTGTGGACGCCGGCGCGGCATGCATTGCGCGAGACGACTTCGCGTCTGGAGATCGGCCTGGAGCCGCCGACATCTCCGTTGGCGAGCCCATCCCACTGTTTGTACATGCGGGCTTCGGCTGCTCGACACGGGTCCTGTTTACCGAGTGTACGGTTGAAGTGGACGGCGACGAAGCCATCATTCGCAGTGAGATGGACATCGAAGTCCCCGGCAGGCTTCCATGGGACAACCAGGACATGTGTCTGCGCGTTGGAACTGCTCAATGCGACATGCCACCATCCAACGAGGGCATCAACCGCGTCCGCTACGGCGAAAACGTCATGGACATCTCTATTCCTGGTGTATCGGAAGGCTGCATCAGCTCACGGGCTGGCGTCACCGCGCCTTGAGAGCCTTCCCAACACATTCGCAACAAAATCTAGGTAGGGTGCGCGCAGGAGACGTCCACGTGCGCCACATTCCCTTAGTCCTCATCATCGCTAGCCTTGCCCTTGCCGGCTGCAAGCGAAAGCCATCCGAAGACCCACCGCCAGCAACCGGCGACATCTTCAGCGAAGTCGTGCCCTTCGGCACCCAACCCGACTGCCCGGCCGACCTGGCCGAGCTTGGAACGGCCGGCGAGTGGGGCCAAGACTCCAGCTCATTTGAGTGGGGCTACGACCGCGCAAGCGGCCTGTCGTACAGCCCCATGTTCTACGCGGACACCGGCACTGACATCACCAGCATTGCGCTGACCGTAGACGGCGGGTCCGAGGAAGTGGGCTTCGTCATCGTGCAGATCGGTGGCGTTGATTGGGTAGACAACGACTGGGGAGCCGACCCGCTCTACCATTTTCCAGCTGTCACCGGCACCATTGCCTTGCCAATGAACAACAATACCTACCCAACTGCGGGATGTGTCGCGGTCATGGCGGTCAGCGAAGAAGACCTGACCGAAGACGCCCCGGCCACGCTGCACATCACCACCCGCCGCTACGAAGAGGGCACGGGTTTGTTGGACCTAAACCTGATTGTCATAGACGGAACCGAGATTTTCCAAGAGGAACTCGACGACGCTATCGAGGTCATGCGCAGCCTCTATACCAACGGAGACGGCCCGACCTTGGGCGCCGTCGAGACCTTCACAGCCACGCATCCGAGCGGCTCCATCATTGAAGAAGAGGGCGAGGACGCCAACATCCTGCGTGCCATCACCGCTGGAGACGGCGGACAAGCGATGAACGTGTACTTCATCTCCGACTTCGTGGAGCCGGGCACCCTTGGCTTCGCTTCTGGCATTCCAGGCGTACTCGGCATTGAAGGAACGGCCGGCTCAGGCGTTATCGTTGCCGTGGACGGACACTTGAACGCTGACGGAAGCAGCCTGGACACCCAGACCATGGGCGAGACCATCGCGCACGAGGCCGGCCACCAGATCGGCCTGTTCCACACCACCGAAGAGGCCGGCGGAGAGGGCGGGTACGACGTCATCTCCGACACACCCCAGTGCCCACAGTCGCAAGACGCAGATGGCGACGGCTCCCTGACCGCCGAAGAATGCATCAGCTTTGACGGCACCAACTTCATGTTCTGGACCAGTGGCACCGCCCGCCAGAACGCCATGTCCCCCATCCAGTCCGACGTACTGTACTTCAGCACGATTGTGCAGTGAACCCGAGGCTCTCCATGATTCGCTTTGCCCTTCTCCTGACCTTGACCGCCTGTGGCACCCGCCAAGCACCACCGAGCACGCCAGATGCGACGCCAGCGGCCGAACCGGCTGCAACGCCGGCGACATTGCCGAGTGGGACTCGCACCCCGGCAACCACCACACAGGCTGCTCCCCCCGCCCCGACCAGCGTCGTGCCCATCACCGGCCTGCTCAGTGCCCATGACACCGCGGACCTACCCGAACGCGCAACGCTCGACGCTCACGAAGACCCGGTGGGCTCCCTCGTCTGGATTGCGAAACACGGAGACCCTCTCGTCATTCGAGCACGCGCCATGCATGCCCTCGGAAACTACGACGACGAGCCTGCCGTGCAGACCCAGCAGGAGGCCGTCGCCAACCTGGAGGCCCATGCCATCCTTGTTGCGTCCGCTATCCGTGGACTCGCCGCCAGAGGGCTCACACAGGGTGATGAGTCATACGAGCTCATCCTCAAGCGTGAATCCGACACGGACGTTCGCATCATCGCTGCCGTCCTCGTTGCGAAAGATTCAGCAACGGTCGAGTAGTCCCCCTAAACCTCCGCGCCAGGCGAACCGAAACACTGTGTGGGAATGGGTCACATGCCGCCCAGGGGCCGTTGTCTCATCGGCGTGACCTTCTTCCCCCCTCGCGTTCCGGTTCCGCCAAACTTCCAGGATTTGCGAGGGGGGAAGATCCCTACCCTCTCCAGCGGATACCCTCTCTGTAGGAGGGTCCAATGTGGCAGCGCATCGTCGCGTGGTTCAGCGGCTTGTTCGGCAAGCGGAAGCCACTTTCCGCTCTTGAAGCAATGGATGCCATTCAGCGCGAGAAGCTGCCTTCAGCAGACGCCGACAGCTGGAAGCGCAACGTGTCGACCTTCAAGTCCTCGGTATTCTCAGAGCGCGACCGCAAGCGCCTGTGGCGGAATCAGCGACGCAACCATGAGCATGCATCCGACGAGTGGCCGCCAAGCGCACCCAATCAGCACGACCAGGCGTGTCTACAGGACATCATTCGGGCCCTTCAACGGTGACGTAGCCCTCACAGGGGTTGGGCTGAGTCCAGGCGCGCTTGACGTAATGACGGTGCATACTGCGCCAGCTCTTGCGAGCTGCTCTGGCCTGTTCTTCGGTAGGAAAAGGCGCTGGAGCCATCACCAGAAAGCCAGGATTCAGACCAGGTAAATCCGACGACTGATAGCGACGAAGCGGCTCTGGATAGCGCTCGGACAGACGCGTCGCCCGGTAGGCCAAGACATCGTCATTGCCCTCGCTGTCCTGAACCACCATGTGCAGCCACCCATCGCTTCCCGCGAGACGCCACAGTCCGCGCCGGCCCAACAAAGCCATGGCTTCCCGGCCATCGGTCGGCGTCCACACGGTGCCGTCCCATCGCCAAACCATCTGTCCTGGCACGACAAGACAGGACTCATCGCGCACAACGCGGTTGGCATGTGCGACCACCCAGACATCCCCTTCGCCCGTCTCCGCAAGGGTAAGAATGGGCCCAGACACGCCGCCTACGTACCGTTCGGGGGCGGGCGACAGCAGGAGGTCTTCGGTCCAGCCATTCACGGTCGCCGTGCGAATGACCACCTGGCTGTCTTGGACACCCGACCGAGTTCGGTCCACGACTAAGACCAAGCGCACCCGGTCTGCGTCGCCGTCAATCACGCTCTCCTCCCGCCATGTCGCTGTGGTCTCACACTCCCCAATAGGCGTAGACGTGACGGGAGACTCGCTGCGCAGCGCGTAGGTAGGCGGCTGGTCAGGCTGAACGCCAACGCTCACCGTGACGGTGCTCTGGAACAGCGCGCAGCCCACGGTTTGACTGCCCGTCACGCGGTAACTGTAGGCGGAAAACCCAGCGTCTTCCCAGCTCTCAGCGGGTGCGACAGAGACCGACTCGCTGTCCGAGCACAGCGTGCTGAGGACCTCCTGCAGACGGGACTCGGACGCTTCGCTCGCGAGAGCCAAGCCTGGCATCAGCTCAGGATGGGTCACCGGGGCTCGGCGCTCATCAATGCGTGCATCTTCGAGAAGCTGAGCGGCCTGACCAGGGTCACACACCGTTGGCGCCGCTGCCGCCCAAGCCAACCACATCCACATCATCAAAAGCCCACTCCGCTGATGACAACACCAGGAACCACACCTTCGTCCCCGGCAAGAGCACTCGGCATTGCGGACCACTTGCCGGGGATTCGTACTCGCGGCAGACGAATCGCGATGTCTCGGCTGTCGCCGGTAGCCCGGACCACGAAGCCAATCGTAGCCCCAGCCGTGATGCCAACAGCCGCCCCAGCAATGCCAGCGACCACAATGCGGTCACTGCGATTTGGGTCCGCCCCGTCCACGACCAACGACGTGCCCAGCGCCGTCACTCCGCCGCCAATCAGGCCACCAGCATCGGCCAAGGCAACGACCAGAGGCGGCAGATTGACCGGCGGTGCGCCAACCAACAGGCCCACAACAATGCCCGTGTCAGCGGCGACCATGGTCCACAGGAAGCGGTCGCGACGCAGTCCGTCCAGTGCCGCGACCCCCCCGTAGGCAAACAGCCCACTCCACGCACCAATCGAGGTGGCAGTGAACGAATACTCGGTCGGAATGTCCACGAGCGGGGTGGTGACCGCCGCAAGCGTACTGATGGCTGCCGGTGCCACAATGAACCATCCGCGTGTGCGGAACGGCGGCGCCAAGGCCGACCACAACGCCCCCGCGTGAAGGGCGGAGACACCAGTCACCAGCGACACAAAGACAATGTCTGCTGGATCGAGAAACTCAGGGTTTTCGGTTGCAATCGCAGAGCCCGCGACCAGCCCAATGCCAGAGCCGACCAAGGCAAATCCACGAGGAATCCCGCCGTTTGACGCCCCATCTTGGTCCACCAGAAACCCGAGGCCTGCGGCGACCGCTCCGCCGTACAGCGCCCCGGTCGTCGCTCCGACCGCCGAGTCGGGCTGGGGATTGGCGAACCCGCTCACCGCATATCCAACCAAGATTCCTGTGGTCAGACCCGCAATCGGAAGACCACGACGCAAGCCAGGAATCGGTGCTGCTAGGCCAATGCCTAGTCCGTATGCGCCCGTCAGCCCCATGAAGTACAGGTCTGCTTTGTCCAGACGAATGCTGGGTGCAATACCATGTCCGACAACCGCACCGACACCCAGTCCGATTCCGGCACCCAGAGACCCCCAGCGCACGCCGGAGTCGTCAGGCTGAACGCGTTCCTGCCAGCGACCCTTGCGCATGAAGGTTGTGCCCGTCGCACCCGCCACCGACAGCGCACCGGCAACGATGTTTGCTTCCCAGACATCTCCAGTGCTTCGGGTCGGGTGGTTTCGGAACGCCGCCCCTAGACCAAATCCAACGACATTACCGACGGTCGAGCCCAGCCAAGCATTGCTGTCCGGGTATTGACCGAAGGACGCACCGATCAGCGCTCCCGAAGTGATTCCAGCAGCCCCTGAAGACGCGACAAACGCGGCCGTTCGGGCCTCAGTGGGACGAACACGGCCATAGATCCATCCACCCGCACTTCCGGCAACGACCCCTGTGGCCGTTCCCGTTCCCGCCAGCTTCACTCCGACCGCGTGACCGCCACCTCCCATGAGCTGTCCAAGTGCAAGAGCGCCACCAGCGACCAAGTACGGCGTGCCGTCCCGCGCAACCGACCGCTCTAGTGCCGCATAGCGCTCCGGCTGGTGCTGCTCCAAGGCGGCAAAGGCGGTGTCTCGCAGTCCACGGCGCGTGTTGAGTCTGCGAATGACTGCGGACAGTGCATCCCCGCCAACATCTCCCCCGCGGCGCGCCAAGACATCCAAACATGCGAGTCGCAGGCCGTTGTCACGGTCCGAATCCAACAGCCATGTCGCCAACGTCTCGTGAGCTTCTGGGAATGCGCCGAGTGCTTCGACCGCCGCAATCATGACCGATTCTTCGCGCGTCGTTGCGGCCACCATCAACGGCCCAACGGCGCGGGAGTCCCCCATCACAGCCAACTGTTCGGCGGCCCTCTCGGCGTCGTCGGGCATGGACAATCCGAGCAGTGCGCGCATCAAGGTGCGGTCCCCGCTCGCGGCACGGTCAATGTGGGCCCGAAGTGCCGCGGTGATGCCGTCCACTTGGTCAGGGTGCTCAGCCGCGAGGCTCAGGCACACGTCTACCTCCGCCCCCTCCGCCGCATTGGCACATAGCCGTACGGGAGACGGGACGTCCTGGGCAAGTACCAACGACAGCAGGAGAGTCCACACGCCGCCATCATGCCGCGTTGTTGGAGTGCGCGCGACCTACTGAATGCGGCTACAGCTGTTTGAGTCGTCGTCGATCCGCCAAGTGGCGGTCGCATCGTCCACTCGAACCGTGCACTGCCAGTCCCCAGTTTCCCCTTGCACGCGGATGTTGTGGATGCCTTGGGCCAAACGAACGGCGGTGTAGTGGGCAACCGGTCCATCGTCGGTTCGGGCACTCAGCGTGCTCGGGTGAAGTGCAAATGTCACGGTTGACATGGCCACTTGCGGCTCCGGAGCCGTCTCAACAGCAACGGGTTCGACGGGTTGCGGCTGAGGGGCGACGGGCTGCGCAACAACGGGCTCTGGGACAACGGGCTCTGGGGCGACAGGCTCTGGGGCGACAGGCTCTGGGGCGACAGGCTCTGGGGCAGGCTGCACAGGCGCTTCCGTGTCCAGTTCACCGTCAGGTTCAAGCACGGGCTCGGGCGCGACTTCAGGCACCGCCACCGGAGGGACAACTGTGGCCGCTACGTTGTCGTTCACCGACGCTGAGACCCCGTTAGTGGCGGCATCTGGGCCCAGCCACATCCATCCACCGGAACAGGTCAATACGGAGAGCACTAGCGCCCCAACACCCAGCAGCCATCGGCGGTTGGAGTGAGCCGGTTCGAGATTATTTGGGTGCACCGGCACCACTTCCAGCGGAGCCGTCTCAGTCGGCGCCACAAAGGGGGCAGTGGCGGGAAACGCAGCCGTGGCGGGAAATGGCGCCGCTCCCGTTGCCGCCGGCGAGTCCGTCACAAAGGTCTCACCCGACTCGTCTTCCAATAGGAGCGTACCTTCACTCGACGTACCCACCGAACGGTGCTCGGGGACCCACGCCTCAGCCCACTGTCGTAGAGAGGGCCCATCCGCCGTTCGCTCCAGCTCGCGACACACCCGAATGACCTCACTCGCGACTGGACGCATAGCGGGCTCGAACGCACACATGGACGCGACAAACGCGCGCAGTGCTTCATCTTCTACAGCGCTGCATGCCGACCGCAGGTCTTCGTCAAACGACGCTCGGGCCAGTCGAGGTCGGGACACGGGCGCACCCGTCAGCAGCTCCAACAGTGTGATGCCGAGACTGAAGACGTCACTCGGAGAGTTGGCAATGCCCTCGAGCCACCGCTCCGGAGCCATGTAGCGAGCCGTTCCGAACTGTTGGCTCTGGGTCGTGGACTCGCGGTGCTCAAACGCCGCACGTGCGACGCCGAAGTCCATCACCTTCACCCCACCCCGGTAGGTGACCATGATGTTCGACGGCTTGATGTCACGGTGGACCGCACGCAAAGGGGCATCATGACCGGGAGGAACAGTCTCCCATGCCGCACGTAGAGCACTCGCCACGGACTCGGCAATCTCAAGCGCCACCCTGGCCGGAACCCGCGTACCCGCGGCCCCTGACAAGTCAGCCCCCGGGATCGGCTCCATCAAGATGGCCAAGCGTCCATCAACACGCGTCAGCCCGTGTACGCGCACAATGTTTTCGTGTTCGAGGAGCGCCAGCAGTCGGGCTTCGTCGCGCAAACGCCGCGCGAGCTCGGTGTCGGCGCTGTAATGCGCATGCAGCATCTTCACGGCCAAGCGCTGAACAAACCCCTCGTCGTCAGACACCTGTGCGAGATGGACCACGCCAAAAGCGCCCTGTCCCAGAGTCTCGACCAAGTGGAATGTGCGCGCCATGGAGCAGCAGCCTCAACGATTCAGGTACCGAGCGACCAGCCGTATACAATAATCGCGAGGTACAACGCCACCTTGATGTAGCGAAACAGCGCTCCGACAAGCAACGAGGACAATGGAACGTCTGCCGCACCCGCTCCCCAGGTGGTGATGGCGTACGGAAATGGCGTCAACGCAGCAATGGCAACAGCACGACCACCGTATCGCCGCATAAACGCGCTGATTCGGTACTTCGTCAACACATGATCCAGAAACGGCCACTTGCCAAGCAGACGCCCGCATGTCCAGCCGACTATCCCGGCCAGAAAAGACCCTGTGCCAGCTACAAGCACGATAGTTCCGTACTGAATGCCACCGTCGTAGGCCAGAATCAGAAGCGGCTCATGGAACGTGCCTGGAATCGCGTCCAAGATCAACACGCCCACAAAGACACCGAGCACTCCGAACGCATCTACGAACGATGCCGACAGCGCTTCGATAGGTCCTTGCAGCACCGTTCCGAGAAACCACGCGCAGACACCCATGACCACCAAAGCGACCAAAAGCCGTCCTAGCAACCACGAAACGTCCGGTACGTCGTCGGATTCAGGTTCCGGGACCGATTGCATACAACTCGACGTGCAGAGGTGAAACGGGTGGACTGAGGCACACCGCGACATCCCGTTAACAGCCGCGCCGCGTTCATCACGCTACGAGCACCAAACACGCTGCCTGAACGGATGGAGTTCAACGTGAGACCCCTACTTTTCCTTGCTGCCACACTGACAACCTTGTTGTCCGTACCCAACATGGCCTGCGCTCAGTCGCAGACAGACGCAGTGGAGGAAGAAGAAGAAGAAGACATCTGGGCGATTCTCGAGAACATTCCTGCACGCAACGCGTACGACGTCGCCGTTCACGCTGCCTACACCAACATGGGCTACTGGTCGGAAGACTCCGGGCCCTACATTGGCTTCGGTGTTCGCGGCACCTACGGATGGATTCTTGGTGGAAAGCACCGCGTAGGCCCCTCTCTGGGACTGTCCATCGAAGGGCCTGTCCCGATCTACTCCACGGTTGCGCTTGAACCGCAGCTCGCCTGGGACCGTGCCAGTAACGGCTTCGTTGTCGGCGCTTCGGTCGGTTCAGCATTCCTTTACCACTCGAGCGAAGCTACGATTCGCTCGGAGCGTGCAGCCAGCATTGCACCAATGGCGTCGTTCCGGATTGGCTACTCGACGCCCTTCTCACGCCTGCTCAAGCGCTTCTTCATTGTGGTCGAGCCCAAGGGCCGCATCATCGTCGGAAATGAAAACCGCAGCACTCAGCCTGACCTCAGCGTGCTGCTGTCGGTCGGCTCAGGCCGCGGTCGCTAGAGAGCTCGGTCTAGGCCGACTCTTCATCAAGTCCTCTACGCCGCTGCCTTCTTGGCGAGCGGCATTTGACTTTCTGGCAGTGCATCGATGAACACCTGACGCAGCTCATTGAGAGAGACCTCAATGTCCTGGTCTTCCCACTTGGACGTGTCCACTGGTGGGAGAATTGTCACGCCAATCGGCACCCGGCCGAGACTCATCGACTTGGTCTGCCAAGCATTGTGAACGTTGGTCATCACAATAGGAATAACTGGAAGTCCGGTCTGAACCGCGAGATGAATGACGCCCTTCTTGAAGCCGAGCAGCCGGCCGTCACGTGACCGGTGTCCTTCGGGGAAGAGCATGATGGACAGGGTGTGCTTACGGGCGCGCTCGGCAATGGCCTTCATCGAAGCAATCGCCTTCTCACGGTTGCCACGGTCGATCCGGAAGTGCCCGGACAAGGCGTAGAGCTGGCCGAAGAAGGGGTAGTAGATGACCTCTTTCTTCGCAATTGAGCATGTCCCCATGGGGGTGAGCCACGCCGTGATGAAGATGTCCAAGATGGAGGTATGGTTGGACACGTAGATGGCAGGCCGCTGGCCGTCCAAGTGCTCACGGCCTGTGATGCTGACTGGGCATCCTGAGATCCAGACCATCGTTCGAAGAACGGTCTTGCCGAACACATTGCAGGCCCGAGCCCGCAACGTACGAGACGGCAGCAGTACCACCATGACGACACACCACACCAAGACGCCGAGGGCCATGACGGTGGTGCCAGCAACAATCCGGAGCCAGCTTGAGATGAGGGACATGTACAGACCTCCGTATTGCTAATGCTGTGGCAACTGTCACAGGCGCGTCACCGAAGCGTTCCCCCTCCATGGTTCAGATGCCCGCAGGCGTCCAGTAGGTACGGTAGCGGTGAGCTCAGCTGGGTGTCGCAACGCCGCATTATTGGCAACTCGCATCTTGTCGCTGTCCCATGAGGGCCTGACCGAACGGCTAGAAGAGTACAAACAAGCACCAAAACACGAAATCGAGCTGGCAAACGCCGCCCTCGCAAACGACCACTCGTGACTCCGTGCCTCTGGCGGGTTGTCGAACTGTCGTATAAACCGGCCCTCCGAAACTCCCGGAGGCTCTCTTGAACCGTATTGCAACCCTGCTCATCGGCGCGTCTGTCACGCTCGCTGGCTGTGCCGACACCGCTGCCCTTGAACAGCGCCTGACTGACGCCGAAACCAAGATCGACGCGATGCAAGCCCAGATCGACGCCGCTCCTGCAGCTGGCGGCGCAGCAGCTGCTGGCCCAAGCGCAGCTGACGAGACCGCTGCTGGCGAGCTTCTCCGCTCCGCCAACGATCAGGTCGCAGCCATGGACTACGAAGGTGCCAAGGCTACTATCGAGCAGCTCACCACGAACTACCGTGGAACGCGCGCTGCATCCTCGTCCCGCCGCATGGCTGGCGAGCTCGCTGTCATCGGCCGCGACGCTGGCGACTTGGCTGTCGAAGATTGGTACGTTGGCAACACCTCTTTCGGAGACGGCAAGGCCACACTCGTCGTCTTCTGGGAAACCTGGTGTCCCCACTGCCGGCGCGAAGTGCCCAAGATGCAAGAGACCTGGGAAACCTACCAGAGCCAAGGCCTCAACATGGTCGGCCTGACCCGTCTCACCAAGACCTCGACCGAAGAAGCCGCTCGTGAGTTCGTCTCCGAGAACAGCTTGACCTACCCAATCGGTAAGGAAGACGGCTCGGTTGCTGACCGATTCGGCGTTCGCGGCATCCCCGCCGCTGCTGTCGTCAAGGACGGCAAGATCGTCTGGCGTGGACACCCGGCTCGGATCACCGAAGCCATGTTCGCCAACTGGCTCGACCTGCCTTCGTAGGTCGCGAAACAGCGCAACGCTGCGGCCCGCGTCTCCTTATGAGACGCGGGCCGCACTGCGTTTAGGGTACGCTCGGAGACGTTCCGAAGCGCGGCGGCGGGGATGCGAGACGACGTGTCCACATGTCCGCTAGACGCTCGGAAACAGCGGCACCAAGCTCTCCTCCACCGGGAACAGGAGAGTACCCAGTAGAGGTGACCGACGCTTCGCGCAGCAACAAACGCACGGCAGTCTCATCGACCGCATCGGCCAGAATCGGACCACCCGACAGCGTCATGGCCGTGCCTGTGAACTCGACCCAGGCCGTCTCATACGGAAGCGTCTCGCGGTGGGACAACCACGTCGTCATCAACACTCCTTCTGGCCGGGTCTCCAGCACCAAGAAGGTCCAATACTCCTGAAACTCGCGCGTACACATGCCCGTTCGAGTACGAACGCCGGGAATAGGCGTCGCATCGCGGTCCCAAATGAGCCCGTCGCACTGCCCCACACCCCAAGCGATCACGTGTGGTCCTACCGGTTCCTGGAGCCAACGCGCCTCCATCCAGCGAAAGCCATCTGGAGAATCGACCCCCAGAACACCATCTTTCACGACGACCTGGCTGCCTGGCACCACGTTCAGAGAAAATCCATCCCCCTGATGAGCCTCAACCTCAAGGGTGGCTCGCGGTCCAGACGGCGCCCGGCATGCCAGTGACAGCAGACACAACAACCCCAACAGTCTCATCAGCACCTCACCCTCTGGGTAACGCCCGCACTGAGGTGCGTCATGATGCCGCAACAGGTTGCTCTGCGCCTTGCAACGCAGCGGATTACACGACCCGCCTACAGGAGAACCTCAATGCGTTTCACTTCAATTGTCCTCGCTACCCTTCTCACCGCTTGTGGCGGAGAAGCTCCAGCACCAGAGCCCGCTCCGGCACCAGAGCCCGCTCCAGCAGCAGAGCCTGCACCAGAACCAGCGGCCGAACCTGCCGCCGAACCCGCTGCTGAACCTGCCGCTGCTGCAGCTGGTGATGCCCCCGACCTGACCGCCATGTCCGAAGCCGACGCCCTGGCCTGGTTGATGGAGCAAGGCGAGAGCGTGTACTTGACCGGTCAAGGCGGAGCCGCTTGCGTGACCTGTCACCAAGCCAACGGAATGGGCGTTGCTGGCGCCTTCCCGCCGCTCGCAGGCAGTGGTGACTACTACGGCGACTGTGAAAACCACGCTGGACTGATCATCAACGGCCTGAATGGCCCGATTGAAGTGCAAGGCGTCGCATACAACGCTGTCATGCCGCCACAGGCTACCCTCACCGACCACCAGATTGCTGCCGTCATCACCTACGTGCGCAAGTCCTGGGGCAACGACGACGGCCACTGCATGCCAGCGCAGGTCGCTACAGCACGGGCCGCTACAGCCGAGTAGTCCATCTGGATCTCCGCGCGGGGGTTACGCCCCCCGTGCGGAGGTTCGCATGCATCAGCTCGCTGTGATTCAGACCCAGAAGCTACGAGAGGCAGACGCCGCCTTTCACGCTGGATGGTTGCCCCGAGCCCGAACGATGTACGAGCACTTGCTCGACCATGCCCAGGCGCAAGGCGATCACGCTCTTGAAGCTGCCAGCCGTGCGATGCTTGCACGCTGTCTTATGCGCCGGCGCGATCCTGATCTGGCCGAAGAACAGCTGCGCTGCGCCCGCGAAGTCGCACACGGTGTGCCAGCCGATGTTGAAGCACGGTTACGCGCGGTAGAAGTCCGCTTTCACGCGGTCGACACTCATGGCCCCGCACTCGCCAACCGCATGCGCGAGTACTATGACTGGGGCGTAGAGCACGACGAAGGCGCCGCATTCGACGCTGCAGGTCTCCTGGCCGAGCACGCCACCGGAGACGAACGGGTCGACTGGTACCAACGTGCGCTTGAACACGGGAGAACCGCAGGACTGACTGCACGGCTCGGTGGTCTGTGCCACGCACTCGCTGCGACGTTGGAAGGTCAAGACCGTCTCGTCGAAGCTATGGACGCCTACGGGACCGCACTGGAGCTACACGACCAGCTTGGTGACCGTCGGCAGGTCGTTGCCAGCCGGTGGGCGATTGGCGCCCTTGCGGCACGGACTGAAGACTGGATCACTGCCCAGGAATCCCTCCAGGCCGCTGTCGACACTGCGTCGCAAGGCATGGACTGCGAGGACCTCCTCGCCCTCGCTCTGGCCGACCTCGCGGGCGTACACCAAGAGTGGGGAGACGACATTGAAGCACGTCGCCTACTGCTCCAGGGACTCGCTATTGGTCGGGAGATTGCCCTTGCGCAGATCTGGCCCGAGCGCTGGGATTCCATGCTTAAGCACGCGCAGCGCCTCGAAGTCTAGACGCTCTGGCGTCGGTCTTGCGTCCTAGTGGCCGAAGACCTTCTCCCAGACAGACTCGCTCCACACCTGGTCACCGTTGTAGCAGGGCGGCTCGCCCCCCCACGCCAGCACGAACGAGTCGATGTTCGCGTCTGTCAGCCCGTGAAGCTGGAACGGAATGCCGTGCCCGCCCTCAATGCGCGAACGATGGGCCAAGATGACGAGGTAGCCGCTGCCGTTCCACGCTTCGAGGGACCGGCGGGCGAGCTCGTGGTCGCGCCAGGACACAAAGCGAAGGAACGGGCCCTCGGCTGCGCGAGGCATAAACCCGGTGCCCATGGTGTCCCGAAGGACCTCCAAATAAGCAGGAGATACCGGTACATTCATGTCTTCTGGTGGAGTCCAGGTGTCCGAACCAATCCCAACAACCTTCACACCGTCTACAGCAGACGTCAGAACAGGGCTGTAGGCGGAGTACGGAAGACCAACGCGTTGTTCCCATTCGAGCTGAACATCGAGTCTCTCGGTGGGAATCTCGCCCCGGGAATACCGATCGAGAGTCGGCTGAAGAGACTCGTCAATGACTTCGATGGCCAGTGTTGTGGGGGCAATAGCATTGAGCTTGCGCACCACGCGTCGGGCGCGTCGTACATCACGGCCAACACCAGGCCGTTCGCCCAAAACGATGACAGCAGGGGGAGTCACAGCAAGAATGTCACCGGCATCAATCTCAGTGCAGGTGCCCGCCCATGCGGTGGCCAGGGCCAAGAGCAGTGTCATGCGCGTCCTCCGCAGTCCCGATCACACGTCAGTCGGCCATCCGCCACGTCTGCGGACCCCATTGCAGCATTCGTAGACGTTCAGCGAGCAAGCCGGGAACCTTTCGGTACCACGTGGCATTGAGTGGAGACGGATGCGGAACGGGGTGCACGCGAAGACTGCGCATGGTGCCGTCCTGAGCTGTCAATGGCACGGTGACATGTGCCAGGTAGCGGTCTTCACGGTCCCAGAAGGTAGCCAGCTCCGCCTTCAGTTCCTTGTCGGTCAACCCAAACCAATCAAAGGCACCACGCCCTAAAGCGAGGACATCTTGGCCATCCCATTCATGAACCAAAATATCCGCTAACAGCGTGTGGAAGCTTCGCTTACAACGAATCCCCCAGGCCTTATTCTGGACGGGCTTGTAAGGAATCGTGTTGCACCAGAAGGCGGTCCGACCGACCTCTTTCGACGCCGCAAAATCAAACTCTGGCGACGAGTCCCCCGCGTGCATCGCGTCGAACAGTGCTCGTCGAACAAGCTGCCCTCCAGCCCCAATGAACGGGACCCCATGTTCCACCTCGTGGCGACCCGGGTCGCGCCCCATGACGGCCAAGCGACAGCGACGGTCTCCAAGACCGATGATGGGCTCCATCGGATCCTTTCGGTGCTCCGCATAGACCTCCAGATCGATTCGGTCCAGCTCGGCGGCAAGCGCACGAAACGCAGCGATGTCCGGCATGTTGCTACTCGTTGAACGGTGAGGCGACGGCATTCAGCTCGACTTCTGCCGACAGTGCAACGCCGTTGATGTCGGTCAGCTCGACCGTCAGAGTGATGACGCTTCCCACCAGCTCTTCATCTGCTTGAATGTCCAAGAATACGAACCGGCCAACCACCTCATACAGACCACGACCGGCTTCATCCAACCCCTGAATGAACGCATTGCTCGCGTCTACTCGCTCGCCATCCTCACGGACAGTGAAGTGCATGGTTGGGTTGTTTTCGTCGAACACATTGGCCGTGTCACCGGGCTCGATACCGGTCGCGCGCAGTGAGCCCAGCAGGTGAAAGCCCCCCTGCGGCCCCTGAATGACCACGGCATCGTCACCATCGTTCAAGGGCTCGAACTCTTGATCTCCGGTGCCAATCTCAAGCGATGGACCTTCAGGGTCTTTGGTACAAGCGCCGCAGACAAGCAGACTTGAAACCAGGGCTAAGGTACGCATTGCAACTCCGTCAGCACGGTTCACGGCTAGTAGCACAGACAATCGCACGCATCTCCACGACGCGCACAAGCCTCTCCACTAGTGGCCTCAATCAGCTCGTTCCACTGGAGAGTCTCCAGGTCAAAGCGCCACGTGTCGTCGAGCTGGTCACTGCACTCTGCATGGATACCGCCGAACAACCACAGGCTGTCCCACATCAGTGTGTACATGCCACGGTGACGACGTTCAGGAGCCTCCAAGTCCATCTCGACGTAGTCGGACGGCACCTCGCGCCCACTTCCGGCACAGCCAAGGCCAGCGCCTGTGAAGGTGTCCGCTTCATACAGCAGCGTCCAGCCTGGGTTGTTCGGGTCAAAGACCCACAGGTCATTCATGTCGCCAATGTCGGTGTGGCCGCCAAACAGCAAGTAGCGGTCGCCAACGGCGTCGTACTGCATGTGCGCGTGCATACGGGTGGACGGCGCAGGTCCGGTTCCGTCATCCAGCTGCGTCCACTCACCCGTGGTCACGTCTAGAGCGTAGGTGTCTTGGAACGCCAAGCTGCTGAAGTCCCCGCGTTGCCCGCCAAAGATGACGATGCGCTTGCGCTGACTGTCGTACAGGTCACCAAAGAAACCGCGCCGACTCGGAACGTCTCCGCTGATGTCCAGCTCGCTCCAAGCGGTGCCGTCCCACTTCCAGAAGTCCCGTCCTGGCGTCAAGGTCACCGCACTGGTGTTGGTCAGACCGCCCCACAAGTACAGCGAGCTGGTCTCGGCATCAAAGCCAGATGCTGGGTAGTACCGTCCAGAAGGACCGTCTTCGTCTCCGCCGGCATCCAAAACGGTCCATGAGCGAGTCTCGTAGTCGAAGGACCACAAGTCATCGCGCAGCGTGTACGGCCCGCTGGTTCCCTCGCGAAAGCGCCCCCCGAACAGCAGTCCGGTGTGCGTGTTCGGGTCCAGATCGAAGGAGTAGCGACCGCGAGCGGAGGGGTGCTCTGTAGTCTCGACCTCGGTCCAGCCTTCGCCAGGCTCAAAGACCCAAGTGTCCTCGAGGAACTGTCCGGCCGGCACCTGGTTGACGATGGGGCCGTTGTTGCCACCGAACAACACCATGGTGTTGAACGTCTCATCACCCAGCGCGAGAATCTCGCTCCGCTTTCCTGGGTTGAACTCAGAGTCCACCTCATTCAGGTCTTTCGGAGCTTTGCCTTCGCCTCCTGAACACGCAGCCAACAATACAAGAGCAAGAAAACGCATGATGCCTCCAGCGGAGGCGGCACATAACCCTTAGCGCCCGCCTGTCGTAGCCACGCAGCGTTGCATGACCCCGTTCACCGAACTCAGCACGACCGGTCCAAACGGTTACTCCCCCGGCGCACAATGCGGGGATGACATGGCGCACATCATGCTGGTGGAAGACGACACACGGCTCGCTGCGTTGACCGCTGAGTACCTGACCGAACGCGGCTATAGCGTTGAGGTCATTGACAACGGTACCCACGCCGCCCGCCGCATTCTGGCCAACCCTCCTGATCTGGTCATCTTAGATGTGATGCTGCCAGGCGAGAGTGGGCTGTCCGTGCTCAAGACCATCCGCGACGCCTACCGTGGCTCTGTGCTGATGCTGACGGCTCGCGGTGATGATGTTGACGAACTGCTGGGCTTCGAGCTGGGAGCGGACGACTACGTGGCCAAACCAGTGCGTCCGCGCCTGCTGCTGGCCCGTGTTGAGGCGCTGCTACGCCGAACCTCCAACCCGCAGTCACAGGGCTCATCCGAGCGCGTGGAAGATGGCGACTTCATCGTTGACCGGTCGCGCCGAGAAGTGACCATCAACGGCACGGACGTGCCCATCACCACCGCTGAGTTCGACCTGCTGTGGTTCATGGTCACAAGGCCCGGACAGCCCGTCACCCGAGACGACCTGTTCCGTGAGCTGCGCGGCATTGAGTACGACGGACTTGACCGGTCCATGGACGTTCGCATGAGCCAGCTGCGCAAGAAGCTGGCAATCACGGATGCACCCGAGCGAATCATCACCGTGCGAGGCGTGGGCTACCAGTTCCGGCCAAGCGCATGAGGGACCGCTTCATTGGTGCTGGCCTTGTCGTAGCCGCAGTGCTTGCCATGGCCATCTCAGTCAGCGGGCTGACCGAGCAACCATTCATAGCTGCCTTACTTGCAGGTATACTTACCATTGTGTTGTCGGCGGTCTTGGCCGCCACAGTCACTCGACCTGCGCCCGCACCCGTAGTTGACACAAGCGAGATCGACGGTCAAATGCGCAGAATGCTGGCGGGGCGCGAGGAGCTGCTTCGAGCGGTCTCCCATGAGCTGCGCACTCCTGTTGCCCGCATGAGCTTCGCTGTAGAGCTGCTTGCCGAGCAAACGTCACAGTCCGAGCGCGACACTCGGGCCGCAGCCATTCAGGACGACATCGCAGAGCTCGAGTCCCTCATCGCCGAGCTGATGACGTACACCAGCCTCGAAGACGAGCAACTGCGAAGCTCCACCCTACCCGTCGACCCCACTCCGCTGATGGCGCGTATGGTCGAGCAAGCCCGAATGACGCGTCGCAAGCGCATTGTGGAGTGGGACGAACACCCGGTCCCTAAAATCGAAGCCGACCGGCGATTGTTCACCCGTGCCCTCGATAATCTCATGCGCAACGCCGTCAAATACGGAAAGAGGACCGTTCGGCTGTCGTGCGAAGTGGAGCCACGCGTTGTGCGCTTCATCGTAGATGACGACGGCCCTGGTGTTCCAATCACCGAGCGAGCTCGCATCTTCGACGCTCTCGTTCGCTTGGACCCCGCACGCAGCCGAGACACTGGCGGTATCGGCCTAGGCCTGTCACTCGCACGCCGAATCGCGAACGCCCACGGGGGTCGCCTGACCTGCACCGACAGCCCACTGGGCGGCGCGCGATTCGTCTTGAGCATTCCTCGCGTCACATAGTGGGAACCACTGCGGCTCCGTCGGTGTCACAGTTCGCAGTTTCGTCCAAGGCTCTGCAGCCCAGCGGCTATTCTACCCCACCCCCCTGTCTTATGGAGCCTGAGTGCAACGTCTCAACACCGTACTTGTATGCTTGACGGCACTGGCCCTCGCTCCATTCGCACAGGCCCAAAACCCTGCCCAGTCCCCCGATTTTGCCCACAACAACACGCCTATTTGGCCACTGTCTGGCACCGTCCTCACCGCTCCAGAACTGCAAGCGCCAGAGGACTTCGGCAAGCCCGTCATCTTCGTCAACGCTGGACATGGCGCGCCACGCAACTCTGGAAGCTTGTCCCTCTTTTGTACCTGGGAGATGGACCACAACCTTCGCGTGCAAGATGAGCTTGCCGAGCATCTTGAGCAGACAGGTCTGTTCACGGTCGTCCGCGGTCGACACAGCGAACACCGCACATCCTACGCCTCCCGCCTCGAATCGCTGGCCGCCTCAAGTGCCGTGCTCATGGTGGAACTGCACGCCGACGTCCGCGAGGGGGGAACACTGTGGGAACCCACTCCCGGTGTGGAGTGCGTGCGCAACCTGGGCAAGACAGGCTTCAGCGTACTGTTCAACGACAGCGCAACGGGGGCGCTCCTAGAGGGACGCACAACCCTGGCCAGAGCCGTGTCCGCTGGCCTGCGCGATGCCGGGTTTCGGCCGTACCACGGTAGTGACTATGAAGGTGCCTATCAGGCGGATATTCCTGGCGTATGGCGAGACAGACGCGGACTTATGATGCTGCGCCGACCGGAGATCCCGTCCGTCATTATTGAGACCCACAATCACCAGAATCCCGATGAAGTCGCACGCTGGGCGGAACCGGCAACCCGTCAGGCGTTCTATGCCACGGTCGCCACGGCACTCGTGAGCACACTCACAGCCGACAACTAGAGCAAGTAGGCCGACGCCATCAAAAACGCGAACAGCCCGGCCGGGTAGACCACGCCAACATTGGCCATGTTCGAGCCGGTCAAGTTGTCGAGCACCTCTTGCGTGTCATCCAGAAGGTCCAGCGTCCCCTGTCGTCGCGAGTTCAAGTACACCGCAAAGAAGGTCACCATCTCAGGCAGGCTGGTCACCGTGCCGAGAATCCAGCCCGCGACCGCAGGGTGAATTCCAAACTGCTCAATGACAGCGGCCGTGGCATTGCCAAGCACGCTTCCCATCAGCGCGACACCGATCAGAGAGGCCACCGTAAACCCGAGTCCCTTGGCGAGGCTGTGGCGCTGTCCGAGCTTGGCATCTGTTGGGCCTTCCAGGATCTGTTCAAGCCCCATCTTGTCGAGCTTATTCACGCGGTTCGCGACACCATCCACCACTCGGTACACCACGAAGAAACCCGCGAGTACGGGCACTAGGTACCACTGACGGTCAAGCCCTACCCCCATGAGCACCAAGGGGACCGCAACCGCAGCTAAGGCGAAACCAAGCTCATCGATGAAGCGGCGATTGAACAGGTCCCGGTGTTGCCGAAAGACACCCACGGCCAACATCATCAGGCTGAAGTTGATGATGTTCGAGCTCGCAATGTTCCACAGACCCGCTTCCCAAACACCGGCCAAGCCTGCCGCCACCAAGCACACCAGCTCGGGAACGGAGGTCGCGTAGCCGGTCACTTGGCCGCGGGACTTCACCGTCCAGTGGCGTGCACCGGCAATGTGTTCGATGCCGCGTAGCAAGCCAAACTTGACCAACAGAATGATGGCCACGGCAGACACGACCATGATGATGGCAGACACCACGACACCTCAGAATGGGTCCCACCTAGCGCGTCTGTGACAGCGCACCTCGTGTTCAGGCAACGCTATGCGCGAAAGTCATCGTCATCTGGACGGTCGTAGCAGGTCCAAGTCGACACAATTGGGTCCGACCACAAGTTCCGCCACAGACGATTCGCCAGGCTCCAATGCGACCGGGTCCAAGCCACCCACGACGGCACGGACATGGATTTAGGGCTGGGGAAGCGCGTTGCAGCGGGCCACGGCGACAAATAAATGTCTGGCCACCCACAGCCTCATGAGCGCGACTTTCATCACGATGGGTGCGCCAGACGCCCAGGTTGCCACCGCAAGGGTCGACCCTCGCCCTGTTCACAAGTATGCTGCGAACAACCTGCCAGGAATTCTGCATGCTCCTCCTCGCTCTGTTGTCTACGGCCTTCGGCACCGAAATCCTCGTCTATGGGCCGACAAATGGCTCTAATGGCCAAATATCCAGTGTTTTAGAGGATGAGGTCGGCGACGACGGACTGCCCTACAACATCACGGTGTGGAGCGATCTGACCTGGCGGACCAAGACCACCGATGACTTTGCGGCCTTTGACGCCATTGTCGTCGGCGACCCAAACTGCGGTGGTCCATCGTACGAGAGCTACCAAGCTATCTACGATACGCGCGACATCTGGGGCCCGGCAATTCGCGGCAATATCTTTGTGGGCGGGACCGATCCGGGCTGCCACTTCGGCGTCGACACCAACGACAACGGCACCCCCTCCGGCAAGCAGGCCACACAGTTCTACCAACAAGCCGTCGCCTGGGCCGCATCGAGCGACAATGTCACCGGCATGTATGCGTCGAGTGACTGGAAGCGTGCCACGCAGCCAATTGAGCCCGACCCCTGCTCTCCACTGCCCTGCACACCGACTAGCAACGCAGTCGGGCTGACCTATATGACCGGCGTTGCCGATCTGCGCGCCCTCTCCAGCTCGCGCGATGACATCCTCATCAACGATATTGGTGCGGTCCATCCGGTCTTCGACAGCATCACCGCCTTTGGCTTGTCAGGCTGGCGGACCAGCTACCACAGCTACTTTCCGCGCCACGCCAACTTCCCCAACGACTTCGTCGGTCTGACCACAGACGTCCGCTTTGACGCTGACGGAAACACCATTCCGGGCCCGCTGACCCTGCACATCGTCCGCCGTGAGTGCGACTTTGACCAAGATGGGTTCGACGCAAACGGCGACTCGTGCGGCGGAACGGACTGCGATGACGACGATGCCAACATCAACACCTCCGTGCTGGAAGTGTGCGACGGCATCGACAACAACTGTGTCAACGGCGTCGACGAGGCCGGTGCTGAAGGCTCAATGACCTTCTACCAAGACCTCGACCGTGACGGCTTTGGCAACCCCAACGCCCCAGCCATCGCCTGCTCCGCCCCACCCCTGTTCGTCGAAGACAACCAAGACTGCCGAGACGACGAGGCGGGCGCCAATCCAGACGGCACCGAGATCCCGTACGACGGCATTGACAACGACTGCGACGGCGGAGACGCCTGCGACGAAGACAACGACGGCTACGACGAAGATGGCGAGTTCTGCGGCGGGTCTGACTGCGATGACGGCGACCAGAACATCAACATCGACGCGACCGAGGTCTTCTACAACGGCATTGACCAAGACTGCCTGGCCCCCGGCGACTACGACATGGACGGCGACGGCGCCGACAGTGCAAGCGAGCTGGCTAGCGGAACCGACTGCGACGACACCAACGACACCATCTTCCCCGGTGCACCTGAACTTCCAGACGGTCTCGACAACGACTGCAACGGGTACGCCGAAGACACAGACGCCGACATGGACGGCGCTCTAGACGAAGACGAGCTTGCAGCCGGAACCGACCCTCTGTCCCCAGACAGCGACAGTGACGGTATCCCAGACGGTATCGAGCTCGGAGTTGCCGGTGGTACCCCGCTAAACACAGACGACGACGACCTGATTGACGCGCTCGACCCAGACGACGACAACGACGGTATTCCAACGTCTATCGAGATTGGCGACTGGTCCGAAGACGACCCCGAGAGCGAGCTGCCGAACGCAGACGGTGACGACGTACCGAATCACCGGGACCTCGACAGTGACGCCGACGGCGTACGTGACAGCGTTGAGGGTGCCGTTGACTCCGACCAAGACGGACTGGGCGACTACATCGACCCGGACAGCGACGACGACACAGTGCCGGACGGCGACGAGCGCGCAGGCGATACCGACGGCGACGGCGTAGAGGACCGCCTCGACAACGACGACGACGGCGACACCATCCCGACCGCCGTCGAAAACGCCCAGTCTGACCCGGACGTAGACGGCGACACCGTCGCCAACTGGCTTGACGACGACAGCGACAGTGACGGCATCCGCGACGATGTCGAGCTTGACGGAGACGGTGACTGCGATGAAGTGCCCAACTTCGTCGACGCCGATGACCTCGACGGTCCGTGTGCCCAGCCGACAGCCGTGCTCAAGGGAGGCGGTTGTAGCTCGGTGCCAAGCGTACCGAGTGCCCTGTGGCTCTTGGCCTTCACTGGCGTGCTGCTCCGTCGGAGACGCGGATGATTCGCCCCGCTCTGATGCTCCTGGTTCTCGGCGCGTGCACAGACAAGCTGCTGCCCATCGATGAAACCGGGGACACCGACAATGAGCAAACCAGCGAGCTGATCGGCATCTTGGTCACCCCACAGCGGGTCACCGTGCCGCTGGGTGAAGAAGTCCAGCTCAGGGCTACCGGACTGCGCGAAGACCGCAGCACCGTGGACCTGACCGCAGTGGTGGAGTGGTCCAGCACCAACCCCGACGTCGCCTTGCTGACTGGCAACCTCGACCAAGAGGGCATTGTCACCGGCCAGACCGTAGGGAGCGCAACGGTTGTCGCCGGGCAAGGGGCAATCCTCTCGCCTCCCGTCACTGTCACCGTCACACAAGCGGAACTGCTCGGCCTCATTGTCGAGCCCGCATCCGTGTCGCTGGAAGCTGGAGACACCGTCCAGCTGCGCGCCACCGCCGCCTTCTCAGACGGAACCCGCTCTGACGCCGCCTCACAGGTTCGCTGGATTACAGGCAGCGGTGCTGTCGCAACCATCGAGCTCGGCGGCCTACTGACGGCTGTCGCGTCGGGAAGCACCGAGGTCGTCGCTGAGTGGCAAGGACACGAAGCCGATCCGCTTCCCGTCACCGTCGTCTCCAGCGCAGAGCCCGACCTGGTCATCGATACGGTCACCTTCGACACCAGCGGAGACGAGGTCACCGTCACCCTGCGCATCCGAAACAGCGGAAACGTCGGAGCCTCCGACTACTGGGCGGACGTGTTCATCGACCCCGAGACCACCCCCCAGCCCGGTGACCTCGGAAATCAGTACTTCCCGCTCTTCTACACTGAAGCCGGCGACACCAGCGAGGTCGTCTGGACCTTCACAGCGACCGCGGGCGACCACAGCTTCTACGTGTTGCTCGACTCCGACGACTCCGTGGAAGAGAGCAACGAGTCCAACAACGGAAGCAGCCACGCGTTCTCCGTGAGTGGCGAAATCGGCGGACCCAACCTGGTCCTCACCTACTTTGACTACGTCGCCGACAGCGAGTCCATCTTCTACGTCATCGATGTCGCAAACACCGGCGGCGAGGACGTTGGCGAGTTCTACATCGACATGTGGGTCGACTCCGAAGAAGACCCGACCGCCTCGGGTATCGGCGACCAGTTCCTACGCATTCCGGGCCTCGCTGCTGGCGAGACCACGTCTGCCGACTTCCTCTTCGAAGACGAGTTCTGCATCTACTGCTTCTCGTGGGCCATGGTCGATACCAACGCAGAAGTCGAAGAGACCGACGAGAGCGACAATATCGTTGGGCCCCTAGAGGTTGAGAGCCCGTTCTAGAGCGGCGTTGTAAGCGGACAGTTTTTGGCCTACGCGAGCAGTCAATGCCGCGTTAGTGAACATCTGTTCATGCGCAAGATCATTCACGTCGACATGGATGCCTTCTATGCATCCGTAGAACAGCGCGACGACCCCGCACTTCGGGGCCGTCCGGTCGTCGTGGGCGGGTCTCCAGACAGCCGCGGTGTGGTGTGCGCTGCAAGCTACGAGGCCCGCGTCTTTGGAGTGCGCTCCGCCATTCCGTGCAGTCGTGCCGCACGGTTGTGCCCAGATGCCGTGTTCGTGCCGCCAAACTTCTCCAAGTACAAGCGCGCCAGCGAGGGACTGCACCGCATCCTCGCGGACTACGCAGACGCCATTGAGCCGCTGAGCCTCGATGAAGCCTACCTAGACGTCACCCCGGACAAAGCGGGCCTGAAGAGCGCCACGCTCACCGCCGAGACCATCCGCCAGCGAGTCGAGGCCGAGCTGAACCTCACCTGTTCGGCAGGCGTCGCGCCGCTCAAGTTCGTGGCCAAGATTGCGTCCGACTACAACAAGCCCAATGGCATCACGGTTGTTGGCCCTGACCAAATTGTCGACTTCTTACGTCCCCTTCCTATCGAGCGCCTGTGGGGTGTCGGTCCAGCAACCGCAAAGCGCATTCGCAGTCGCCTGGTCGTAAACACCGTGGGCGAGCTCGCCGCCCTAGACGCAAACACTGTCGCCAAGGCCCTAGGCAGCCGCGCCTTGTACCTGTGGAAGATGGCCAACGGCGTAGACGAGCGCCGAGTCGCCCGTCGTAGTGGTCGGAAGTCACGTGGAGCCGAGCGCACCTTCTCCGAAGATGTCGATGATATCCGAGAGCTTCTCGGCAGCGTCCGCGGACTGTCCGAGCGCGCATGCGAAGGCCTCGTCTCCGGAAGCCGTCCACCCCGTTCCGTCACATTGAAGGTCCGCTACAGTGATTTCTCCACCATCACCCGGACCAGCACACTCAAGCCCCCCACAATCGACCCCCGTCGCATCGCGGATGCAGCGGCCGTATTGCTCCACCGAACAGATGCCGGCGAGCGTCCCGTCCGACTCATTGGGGTGAGCTTGTCCGGCTTTGAACCCCAGAAGGCCGTGCATGCCGGTCAAATGGAGCTGCCACTAGGCCAAAGGGCGCGTTAGCCGCCGGGCATGCAAACACAAACCATCGTCCTCACCGGTGCCTCACGCGGAATCGGCGTGCACATCGCCGTCTCTCTCGCCAAGCCGGGTGTTCGGCTCGTCTTGGCTGCTCGGTCCGAATCGGGCCTACAGACCACCGCCGAACAGGTGCGCGCGCTCGGCGCAGAAGCGGTTGTTGTGCCGTGTGATGTCAGCAATCCAGACGACATCGCACGCCTCGCGCAGGTCGCTGGCGCCGTTGACATTCTCATCCACAACGCCGGCATTGAGCAGGTCTGCCTTGCCCATGAGCAAGACCCAGACTTCGCCGAACGCCAGGTACGTGTGAACCTTATCGGTCCCATCCGACTGACCAGAGCCCTTGTTCCAGGCATGATCGAGCGCGGTGCCGGCACCGTCGTCATGGTGTCGTCCATGGCCGGAAAGTCGCCAACCCCATTCAACGCAGTCTACGCCGCCACCAAGTTCGGCCTCAACGGCTACGCAGCAAGCCTGCGTTTGGAGCTGCTGCAGACCGGTGTGCACGTCGGCACGGTCTGTCCTGGCTTCGTCGCCAACACCGGAATGTGGTCAGACGGCGGCCACAAAGCGCCGGCCCTGTTCAGCGAAGTCTCACACGAGCGGGTGGTCAAGGCTGTCCATGCTGTGATCCGCGGCAAGATCGAAGTCCTGGTGACACCCGGACCGATCCGCCCCATGCTCGCTTTGGCGCAGTTCTTCCCACGCATTGATGGCTTTGTCCTTAGGAAGATTGGCGTGCTGCGAACCATGCACGCACGCGCGATTGCCGAACGAGACAACGCCCAATCCGAGTAGCCCACCCAATGAGGTGCTAGTCTGCGCCGCATTGGAGGCCTCATGCGGCACCTCATCTTGACTGCTTTGCTCCTGACGGCCTGTCCGTCCGCCGAAGACACCTCCGGCGACTGCCCAGACGCCGACCGAGACGACGTCTGCGACAGCGCCGACCTGTGCACAGGTGACGACGCCACTGGAGATACCGACAGCGACGGAATCTGCGACGCCATCGATATCTGTACCGGTGACGACTCCCTGGGTGATGCAGACCTCGACGGCATCTGCGACGGCGACAACGACACCTGCTTTGGCGAAGACAGCACCAACGACACCGACGGTGACGGCATCTGTGACGACCGCGACCTGTGCACCGGAGACGATGCCCTCGGAGACGCAGACAACGATGACGTCTGCGACAGCCCAGATGACATCTGTTTCGGCAACGACCTCAGCGGCGACTCCGACCTCGACGGCGTGTGCGACGACAGCGACCAGTGTGCAGGAAACGACGCCGTCGGAGACACCGACCTCGACGGTAGCTGCGACGACACAGACATCTGCAGAGGGGATGACGCAACCGGAGACTCCGACACAGACGGCGTGTGCGACGACAGCGACGCGTGTCCCAACGAGAACGACTTGACCGCCGACCCCGATGGTGACGGCGTGTGCGGCAACATTGACCAGTGCGACGGCAACGACGCTTCCGGCGACAGCGACAGCGACGGTGTGTGCGACGATATCGACCAGTGTACCGGCAATGACGCACAGCCAGACACAGACGGCGACGGCATCTGCGAAGACATCGACCTGTGTACCGGAGATGACTCTACACTCGACACAGACAATGATGGCGTGTGCGAAGACATTGACCAATGTACCGGCAATGACGCACAGCCAGACACAGACAATGACGGCATCTGCGAAGACATCGACCTATGTACCGGAGATGACTCCACCGGAGACACGGACAGGGACGGCACCTGCAACGACTCGGACCTGTGTACCGGAGATGACACCACCGGAGATTCGGACAACGACGGCGTGTGCGACAGCTCAGATGCCTGCATTGGGGACGATACCTCTGGCGACAGCGACGACGACGGCACCTGCGACGACTCGGATGCCTGCATTGGCGACGACAGTACCGGCAACAGCGACGGCGACGCCTACTGCAACGACATCGACCAGTGCGACGGCGATGACGCCCTAGGTGACCTCGACAACGACGGCCTGTGCAACGACACCGACCCGTGCGTAGGCTCGAACAACGAAGACGAAGACCGCGACGGCATCTGCGACGGCAGGAACGACCAGTGCGAAGGCGACGACAACGCCGGTGACACCGACGGCGACGGCGTGTGTGACGATATTGACCTGTGCTACGGCATGGACCGACTTGGCGATAGCAACGGCGACAATCTGTGCGGTAGCGGCACCATCTACCACGTCATCTCCGGCATTCCGTCCCGCTTCCATGACGGACTTACCTGGGAAAATGCCTTCCGAACCCCAGCACTCGCAGCCGAAGTCGCAGGGCCCGGCGACACCGTCTTCCTCCGCTCCATCCCAAGTGTCCAGAGCGCCTACCCGCCAGAGCGCGTCCTGGTAGAGCCCGATGTCCAGTGGATTGGCGGATTCCAAGGAACTGAGACTCATCCCGACGAACGCCCAACGGACCGCATCACCGGACTTGCCCTTCCCACCCCCCACGGTGACATCCGGGACTCCGACCTCGAAGCGCACTGGGTTGTACAAGACGGGTATGTCGATGCCCTGGAATTCCGTGGCTACCGGGACGCTGCCATCGAAGTCAGCGGCGACAGCTTCCTCAACAACATTGTCATCGCTCAAGAGAACAGCCAGGGCTCCGCCGGACACTCGCAAGGCCTGGTCTTCCAAGACACGGACAACGCACGCCTCACCGCGTTCCGCTGCCGAGACCGTGACGTTCGCTACAACCGCTGCCTCACCATAAACACGGGTTCTGCCACAGTGGCCGGTGTGCGACTCGAAAACGTCACCACCAGCTCGAGCGGCGCCGCCATCATTGCTGGCGGGTCACTGAGCATCACCGACATGACCACGTCTGGGGTCAGCACCCGACTGTTCAATGTGGTCACAAATGGCGACCTACTCGTCACACACAGCGACCTGTCCAACATCACAACACCGAATGCACCAGTGATTCTGGCCGCCAACGACGCCACTGCCAGCTTCGTAGACACCACCATGTCCAACAACCAAGTCGTGAACGGAACGGACGTCGAAGGCGGGTTGATGGACGTCTACCGAACCGACCTCACCCTGAGCCGGGTCCACATCGTCGACACGGGCTTGGTCAATGCCAACTACATTCTGGGGGGCGTCATCAAGGTCATGAACCGGGCCACCCAGAAGATGTTCGACATGCGAGACAGCTCCATTCACGGCACGTCGTTCAACTTCCCAGGCTCGGTCAGTGGCGGAGTCCTGTACCTGGACAGCACGAACGCCTTCCTCATTGGAAACACGTTTGGCCCCCTCGACAGCCCGTTCCCAGACGAGCGAGTGAGCGGCGCCCTGATGGTCCTAGAAGATACTCAGGCCACCCTCACCAACAACGCCATGTGGACTCCACACACGCACCCAATCGCCACCATCGGTCAGCTGAACCTCGCCTGGGGCAACCTGTGCGCACCCGGCTCGGTGGACACCGCAAGCCAAGGGCCGACCTCCTACATTGAGCTGGTCGCCACGCCATTCGCGGCACCATCGGGTCATCAGCTGCTGTTGGCAACAAACTCGCCGTGCATCGATGAAGGTCGGACGGCAACCTCTGACAGCTTCAACATCTGGTGGCCAGGTCGCATCTCACAGCAGGGCACCACCCGCGACATCGCCCCTGTCGACCTCGGCGCTCACTACACCCCCTAGAGACGTCAGCGAGATACGGGCCGCACCATGCGACACCGCGCCCCCATCGCTATTGGTTTGTGCCTACTGATGGGCTGTCAGGACCCCTTCGGGAGCGACCGCCACGACCTACTCGGCGACCGCATTGCAGCGATACTTGCATCACCCGCTGGTGGCCCACCAGGCACCACGGTCGTGGTCAATACCGCACTGGTCGTAGACGGACGCCTGTGGTCAGACGAGCCTGTCGACCTTGCCTGGGCGTGGACGGACAGCGTCGCAGATGTCACCACCTTGACCGCTGATGATGCCGTGGAATCGGGTTCAGATGCCTCCCTCCGCATTCCATCACAGGGTGCTGTGCTGGGCCTCGTGGCTACCTTCCCGAGCGGATTCGTGGAGTACGCAGCGTTCGAGCTGTCAGACGTCGCCACGCTGCCCGCCCCAATCTCCACCGCCCTCACCCCACAGACGACAGTGGCCAACGACGACGTCATCCCAGTGGACGTGCCGGACTACGACGGGCGCATTCGCTACATGAGTGCCGGCGGACGCGGGACATTTGTCGAGACCAGCGCCACCGCAGCCGACCTGACCATCGCGGAGGTCGTCTTTGACGACGGCGAAGAAGAGAGCCGCGAACAAACCGAAGAAGGCGCCCTGACTATCCTTGCCCTAGGGCTCGGAAACGGCAACGCGGTACGCACGCAAGACCTGTGGGTAGGCACACCTCCTACGGGCATCTGGCTTGCAGATGGCCGCTTCTTGCCCAGTGATCTGGACATCTCCGAAGCCCAAGATGTTCAGCTCAGCACCGATGACGACGCGCCATGGGGACTGCGCATCACCGCCGTCCGTCCGTCTGAGAATGCCGATGAACTCGACCTAGACGACCTGCTGCTCGGCCGTGCCACACGGGCAGACTTCGACGGTCGTTGGGTGCAGCTGCCATGATTCTACTCGCACTTGCCTTGGCTAGCGCTGCCGACTTCCGGCTCTCAGTACGCGGAACAGGCGAGGCTATCCACAGCACCAACGTCTACGTGAGTGTGGACGACGGACAACAGCAGACTCTGCTGACGGATACTCGCGGGCGGGTGTCGGTTCCCCTGTCAGACGGCGAGCACACCGTCCAGCTACACGTCGACGACTACCGAACGGCTGACCTGACGCTGACCACGCCCACAGAGGAGGTCCGGGTCTATCTGCGCCCGGCCCCCCCCATGGTCATCGTTGTCGAGGCCTTTCAGGACTCACCGCACACAAGCGCACACAGCGTAGACGCCGAGATGGCCCTTGAGACACCCGGAACTGCCGAAGACAGCTTCCGACTCGTTCAGACCCTGCCCGGCGTCTCCGTCCAGCGCGAGCTGTCCCCGACTGCGGGGGAGCTCGCCATTCGTGGCTCCGGTCCCGGTGACAACCGCGTGTACCTAGACGGCGTTGAGATTCCGTACCTCTACCACTTCAATCAGTACGCCAGCGTGCTTCCAACCTCGCTCATTGGCGAGCTGGACCTGTACAGCAGCACCTTCGGGGCCCAGTACGGAGACGCCGTGGGTGCCGTCATCGAATCTCAGACCCGCGATGAAGTGCCTACTGGCCTGCACGGTCACGCGTCGATGAACTTCTTCATGGTGGGAGGCAGTGTTCGCGCGCCACTCGCCACAACGACGTCTGGAGCGCAGTGGTGGGGGGCGGTTGCCGGCCGTCGCAGCTACCAAGACCTCGCCGGGGAACAGACCGCCCAGTTCACCCTGTGGCCTCGCTTTCATGACTACCACGCCCGTCTAGAGCGCCGTACGGACCACTCTCGCGTCGCCTTCTTCGCCTATGGCGCCGGCGACCGGTACAATCGAGCCGCAGGCGAGCTCGACGTACTCGACCCCGTCGAACAGACCGAGGCCCCGTCTTTCGACTACCGTCGTGCCTTCGACGCGGTGGGTGCGCTGCATGAGTGGTCTGGCTCAGGACGCGGCCGAATTGTTGGCGCCCTCATCGCCGACCGGGACCGAGGCGAGCTGTCGACAACGGGTCTACAGGTCAAGCAATCCACGTACGTCTCCTCCCGGCTCGACTGGAGCATCGACACACGCGTTGGACGCCTCTCCACAGGCTACGAGCTGCGCGCAGAGAGAACCTCGCTCCAGGTAGAGTCCGCCGGAGACGTTGGCCTACTCGTTGCTGAGGAAGCACCAGCCCTGGCTCGCGGAATCGCTGTAGATGACACCCTGCTTCGTCTGCGAGGCGGCTTGTATGCAGACGTTCGCCTAGGTACCGGCGCAATCACTGTCATTCCCGGCGTGCGCTTTCCCGTCGACACCAGCGTACGCGCTCAATTTCCAGACCCACGCATGGCCGTTCGCTGGCGCGTCGACGACGAGTTCGAGCTCAAGCTCGCTGCCGGGCGCTACCAACAGGCGGCTGAGAGCGAGCATCTCATCCCGGGTACTGGCGACCCGTCCCTCCCGGTCACCAGCGCGTGGCAGGTGGCCCTCGGTCTCGAAAAGACCGTCGCCAACCGGTGGGAGTTCGTGGTCGACACCTACGCCAAGTCCCTCGACGACCCACTGCTTTACCCCGTCGGAGACGTCGCACAGGTCGCTGACAGCGGTCGCGCATTCGGCATTGAGTTGGTCACACGCTACCGATTGCTCGAAGTGTTCTTTCTCCGCGGCTGGCTGGGCCTGTCTCGCTCACAAGTGCGGGTGGACGGGCGCTGGCAGGCAGCAGACGGTGACCAGCCGATCATTGCTGGTGCCGTCGCATCCTGGGACATCAGCGAGGACTACACCCTAGGCGTGCGCTATCGCTTCGGCTCCGGCCAGCCCTACACCGCCGTCGGAAGCGCCGTGTACAACGCAACCGATGACACATGGGCACCCGTTGCCGGCGAGCTGAACAACGCTCGCTTACCCGCCTACCAAAAGGTCGACGTACGCTTTGCGCGAGCGTTCACCTTCAATCGCTGGTCGCTCGAGACGGCCATCGAGCTGTGGTACGTACCCAAAGCCAACGCCCAGCTCTATCCCACGTACAACTACGACTATTCCGAGCAAGGCTTTGTAGAAGGACCATCCTTCTTGCCGTTGCTGTCGGCCCGTGCAACGTTCTGACCGCCCGGAGGCCCCATGCGTCTTGTCTGCCTTGCCCTACTTCTGACCGCCTGCCCTGCTGATGACACTGGCAGCGACACGTCCCTCGATACCGACTCCGAGATCGACACGGGCTCGGACACCGAGCTCGACTCGGACACCGAACTCTTCGAGCCAGCGGATGGCTTCGGCGTCATCTCGGGCGACTGCGGCCCCTTGGACGCCACCGAGATTGTCTCCGACTCTCCCTTCGTCTTCCAGAGCGCCATCGACCTTCCCGCCGGCTTCGACGACAACCTGTTGTCCGACGGTGGCCTTGAAATGGTGGACGCCGGCAACCTAAACCCGGGCTCGCTGTACTCGGAAGTCTTCAGCTACGAAGTCCTGTACCGCTGTGAAGACGCAGCGCTCTTGCTCACCGAAGGCGAGGTCACCTACACAGACCCTTCCGGCAAGAAGACCGACCTGGTCATTGACGTGGACGGCTATCGCTTGGGCATGAGCGTGGTCCGCGCTGTTACATGGCCCCGTGACACAGAAATGACCGTCGAACGTGCCGAAGAGCTACTCGACGACAAGCTGGGAGACATTCTCATCTCCAGCGCCAACGTCTCAGACGATGATGCGTGGGACAAGCAGATCCTGCACGTCATTGCCTATTCGCCAAACCACGCCAACGCCGTGGTCACCGCACACGGAAATCTAAGTGCCGCAGTGCGTGCCGACACCATCCTCTGGGTCACCGCCACCAACGGAACCGATGGCTTTATCTATGGTGATGACGACTAGTCGATAGCCCAGTTGAAAGGATATCGATTCCGCGGGGAGCCTGAAAGGCAAGTCGCCGAAACGGCCCAACGTCCGGGCGTCTACTGGGTGTTCGCTCCCTTCGTGCGGTCTTTCATGAAGGCCACCAGCGTGCGATGGCTAGCATTCAGAAGGTCTCTCGCATCCGACCACCCGAGCCGGTCTTGTTCTGCTCGCAGGTTCTGGTTGTACTCCTTCAGCTGGTTCCACTTGAACCCCTGTGCCAGAAAGTAGACGTCTTTCCCCGCACGGCCATCGCCATACCAGCCCATAAACAGCCCAATCCAGTGAGCACGGTACGCCACAACGTCCTTCAGCGACGTGTCGTCATCGCGCTTTTGCTCTGCTGAATGCCCCCAAACGGTTCCGAAAGCACTCGGCCAAGACCATCTTTACGTGTATCGTGAAAACAGCGCGGCTCAGTCAAGACCAACGGCCGAATACCAACGGTGACCGGTACGCGTAACTCATCTGCTTTAACGGGAACTATCATGCTGTTGACACTTCTTGCGCTTAGCGCATTCGCCCAGGACGTGAACAACGATGGCTGCAGTGACGCGCAGTTTGCGGCAAACGGAGCATGTGTTCATCCAACCGCCGTGATCGGAAGTTCGACCATTGGAGCCTCCGCAAGTATCGGTCCGTATGTAGAGCTGGTTGGCTCTGTGACCATCGCTCAAGGCGCGTTTATTGCCGGTAGCAGCACCACCGCCCCGAGCAACATCACCGGCGGCACAGTCATTGCTCGACACGCTCACATTGGAGTCGACGCTACCATCGGAGCCGACAACACTTGGTCCCGGTCAGCCGTCGGCGGAGACCGACTGGTTAGCCAAGACAGCGTTGGGGTTGGCTACGCAGCCATCGTAGGTGACGACGTCACCCTGGAGACCAATGCCATTCTTGGAAACTTGGTGAACGTCGGTGACTACACAACCGTCGGTTCATCGGCGGTCCTGGCTCGTGGGGTGAGCATCAGCTCGTCGTTGAGCATCAAGCCCGCGAATATCATGGGGATTATCGGTCCGGAAGTCAGTATTGGCAGAGGCGTTCAGCTCGCATCCACCGTTCGCGTGCGCAAGCGGGCGGACATTGGCGATGACGCCGTCATTGAAGACAACGTCCGCATTGGAAGAGACGTGCAGATCGAGGCGGGTGCTCTGGTGAGCTCTGGTGCCGCCGTCCGGGCCAACGCTAGAGTTCTGGCCGGCGTCACGGTCCCCTCTGGCTACATCGTCCCGCGCAATACCGTCTACGCCGGTGAGGCCTCGTCGGACTGCGAAGCAGGCATGACGGGCCCCCAGTGTGACCAGCCCCTATGCACGGTCTGCATTGACGACGACGCTGTATCTGGCGGAAGTGGCGAGTGTTGGACCGATCCTGCGGCAGATTTGAAGGCCATGCTGGACCTCGTGCTAACCAGCACACACCAAGCGGCTTGCCCATCCGGCGTGTCGGTCTGGGTCGCCGAGGGTACCTATACACCGTCGCTCTCCGACCGAACGGCGTCGTTCACTCTGGACTCCGGAGTCAGCCTCTTCGGTGGCTTCGCCGGCAACGAGACCCAGCTCTCACAGCGCAATATCACCGCTAATCCCACGGTTCTCAGCGGCGACCTGAACGGGAATGATGGTAGCAACTTCTCGAATCGGACAGATAACGCCAACACGGTCGTCTTCTTCGACAACGCAGATGGCTCTTCAGCCCTGGATGGGGTGACGGTGCAAGGGGGCTACGCCGACCAAACCAGCGGTCGCAGCGGTCGCGGCGGAGCCGTCTACGTCGACCGTGGAACCGCTGTACTGCGAAACCTCACCATTCTCGACAACGCAGCTGTCGCAGCGTCGGGCTCGTACAACGGAGGAGGTGGAGTGTACGCGAACCATGCGACCCTCACGATTGCGGACAGCACCTTCGCGGACAACAAGGCGAACGCGCTGTCCAGCTACCAGGGAGGCGGCGCGCTCTACGCGTTCGGAAATAGCCACATCGCCATTGAGCGCTCCGTCTTTCGCAACAACACGACGCCCAGCGGCGGCGGGTCCTACCGAGGAGGCGGCGCCATCTTCGCGCGCTCATCACCCGGAAGCCCGATGGGCAGCTTTAGCATTGAGAACAGTGCCTTTATTGGCAATGACGGTGGTGACTCCTCCCACCAATACGCCGGCGGCGGTGCCATCCTCATCCAGAGCCTTCCGCTCGATGTGACGAACACGCTGTTCAGCGGGAATCACGTCGGAAACCTCGGACGTGGAGGAGCTGCGTACCTGATGTTCGGAGAAGAAAGCGACCCCTGTCAGGACCAGTTTGAGGAGTGCCTAAACACCGGTTCCGACTACAACATTTGTGACGACGCGTACAGCGTGTGCAACGAACCCGGAGAGTTGCTCACCCCCATCAACTTCACCAACTGCACCTTCACAGGGAACAGCAGCAACCAAGGTGGAGCGCTCTACTTCTTCCAGACGGCAGGCTACAACGGCTCTGAACCCACGGACCTCATCACCAACAGTATCTTCGGTCTCAACACCTCCACGGACTCGGCTATTGCGCACAGCAGCGCTGATCTCGCGGTGACCTACTCCTGTCTGTCCGACTGGACCGGCGGCGGCACTGGCAACATCGGCTCATGCTCCCCGACCTTCGTAGATGCCAATGGCGCCGACAACATCTTCGGAACCGCAGACGACAACGCTCGTCTGTCGTCAGGCTCCCAGGGTGTGGATGCCGGCTTGAACAGTGCTCCCGGACTCACCGGCATCAGCAGCGATCTCGACGGCGCTACACGCATCAATGGAACGGTCGACATGGGTGCCTACGAACGACCATAAGTTTCGCGACCTCCGTCAGGGTGACAGCCAGCAGTTCTGCTCTGTTCTTCGCCGCCATGACCACTGCATTGTGGATGTTCGACAGATCAACCCGCAGTCCATGGCGTCAAGTAGACCCCTCTTCCGGACAGATCCCCGCCCGAGCGCGTGCGAGCAACACGCGACCGGTTAGGCACGGCGCCTTGGAGGAGCCATGCGCTACCGAGTCACCCTCATTGAAGGCGACGGCATCGGGCCAGAAGTCACCCGTGCCACCTGCCGCGTCCTAGAAGCTGCTGGAGCCCCTGTTGAGTGGGAGCCGGTCCTCGCCGGAGCCCGCGCCGCACAGGAGCTCGGCAATCCCCTGCCCCAGAACGTCGTGGAGAGCCTCAAGCGCAACCGCGTCGGCTTGAAGGGTCCGCTCATGACCCCAAAGGGCAAGGGCTGGCGCTCAGCCAACGTGTCGCTGCGCCAAGAGCTGCAGTTGTACACGGGCTGGCGTCCGGTCAACTCGCTGCCTGGCATCACGACTCCCTACAAGGACGTTGACCTGGTCGTGCTTCGCGAGAATACCCAAGGGTTGTACGCGGGTATCGAGCACGAAGTGACTCCCGGCACCATCGTCAGCCTCAAGGTGTCGAGCGCCGAAGCCGGCGAGCGCATTGCGCGTTGGGCCTTTGAACATGCCTGTAATGCCGGTCGTCGCAAGATCACCGTCTGCCACAAGCGCAGTGTTCAGCCTCTGTCTGACGGCGCCTTCGAGCAAGCCTTCTTCAACGTTGGCAAGTCGTACCCGTTCATTGAACAAGAGACTGAGAACCTGGACGACGTCGCCATGAACTTGGCCCACGACCCGTCCAACTACGACGTCCTGCTCATGCAGAACCTGTACGGCGACATTGTCAGCGACCTGTGCGCTGGCCTCGTAGGCGGCCTCGGCGTTGTTCCGGGAGCCAACGTTGGCGAGCGCATCGCCGTGTTCGAAGCGGTCCACGGAACCGCACCGGACATCGCGGGCCAGGGCATCGCAAACCCCCTGGCTGTCTTGCTCAGCGGTGTCTTGATGATGGAGTACATGGGTGAACGCACGGTCGCTGACCGCGTACGCCGCGCCGTGTACGACGTCCTCTCAGAAGGCAAGCACCTGACCGGTGACCTCGGTGGCTCCGCCAATACCGAGACCTTCACCCAAGCCATTCTCGACAAGTTTTAGGGGGACGCCATGCATTCCATTACGCTCGTTCCCGGCGACAGCATCGCCAATATCACCGCTGTCCGCCGTATCCTCGAAGCCTCCGGTGCAGCCCTGAGCTTCGACGTTCAGAACTGGACCGACGGCGAGCCGCCTGAAGCCCTGCTGGCCTCCGCCAAGGCGAACAAGACCGTCCTTCTCGGCCACAAGAAGAGCGCTGCAGAAGACCAGCCTGCTCCCATTGTTCAGCTTCGTCGTGCGCTGGGTGTGTTCGCGAACCTTCGTCCTATCGAAGGGGTAGCCGGTATCGAAGCACGCTTCCCAAACGCAGATGTCATCGTAGTCCGCGAGACCACCGAAGACGTCTATGCCCAGCTTGAGCACGAGTCGCTCACCGGCGTGTTTGAGAGCCTTAAGGTCACCACCAAGGCCGGCTGTGAGCGCATTGCACACCATGCGTTCCAGACAGCTCGCCGTCTAGGTCGCAAGCGCGTGACCATCGTACACAAGGCCAACATCATGAAGATGAGCGATGGCCTCTTCCTGAACACAGCACGTGCCGTGGCCGAGCAGTACTCGGACATTGAGTGCGACGACTGCATCGTGGACGCTCTGTGCATGAAGTTGGTTCGCAACCCTGCTGACTTCGATGTTCTGCTGTGTGGCAATCTCTTCGGCGATATCCTCGCCGACCTGTGCGCTGGCTTGGTTGGCGGCGCCGTCAACTCTCCGTCCCTCAATGAGGGGCCTGACGGTCTACGCATCTACACCTCAGCTCACGGTCAGCCCGCAGACAACGACTGTTGTCCAACCAGCTTGGCCTTCTCGGCCGTGCTGATGCTGCGCGACTTGGGTGAGGCTGAAGCAGCAGACAAGCTCATGACCGGCTTGACGACAGCACTCGAAGGGAACGACTCACCAAAAGCTCTTGGTGGTACCGCCAACGCTACCGACTTCGCCAACGCGATTATTCGTTCGATCGAAGGCTAATCAGCGCCTCACGCATGGCATCTGCCGACGGGTACCGTTCGCGCGGCGAGTAGCTCGTCGCGCGTTTTACGATGGGACGCAGCCAAGCTGGGACGATCTTCAGTACGTCTGCCGAGATCATGGACAGTGAAAAATCCCTTGGCTTGCGGCATGTCGCAATAGCGAACAGCGATGCAGCGAGGGCATACTGGTCAACTGTTGGGTCAACATCGCGCGCTTGGATGCGTTGTTCCGGCGCCATGTAGCTGACCGTTCCAAGACGGTCCCCCGTGCGGGTCAGGTCTACGCGCTCTGGCGTGGACCAGCGAGCAACGCCAAAATCACACAGCTTCAGGTTATCCCACTTGTCGAGCAGCATGTTTTGGGGCTTGACGTCTCGGTGAATAATGCCCGCATCGTGCGCGGCTTGTAGGCCGAGAAGCGCCTGTTCCCCGATTCGGATGATTTCATTGCGAGACATCGGTCCGCGCGTATTGACCCGGGTGAGCAACGAGCCGCCAGACACTCGCTGCATTGCAATCCAGGTGGTGCCCTCTGTGACGCCCGCAGCAAAGACATGCACAATGTGCGGATGACGCAGCTCCGACAAGACGCGGACCTCTTCCGCAAAGCGCAACTTGTGCCGCTTGCGTGCGTCAGCCCGCAACACCTTTACGGCGACATCCCCCCAGTCCGAATGCTGGGCGGCAAACACTGTGGCCATGCCTCCGGAGCCGATCTCCTCACCCAAAAGCAGGCCATTGGCGCTTAGGTCGATTTGTAGCGACGGGTCAGACAACACGCGCCTCCTTGGGAAGGTGTACCCTAGCCGCCGAGGTTCAGCCCATGACTGTTCGAGTCCTGATCGTTGACGATGACGATGACATCCGTACGATTGCGGCGCTGGCACTGCGCACAGTCGGGAAGATGACAGTCAGCTCGGCTAGGTCCGCATCCGACGCCTTCGAGATGCTGCAGGTCCAGCTACCTGACCTGTTGCTCCTGGACGTCATGATGCCTGGCATGGACGGCGCTGCATTCTTTAGTTCGCTCAAAGAGCAACCTCATCTGGCACACATTCCAGTCGTGTTCATGACCGCGCGTGCCCATGGTGGCGAGATCGAGCGCTACCTAGCTATGGGGGCCGCGGGCTTCGTTGCCAAGCCGTTCGACCCCATGACCTTAGCCGAGCGTCTGCGCTCCATCCTCCGATCGGTTTCGCCGCGATGACCCCCAGCACCCTGCCCGAACGCTACGTCCTCAACGAGGTCATAGGCACAGGTGCCACCTCTCGTGTGTACAGTGCCCATGACACCGTGCTGGACGCTCCACGCGCCGTCAAAATCCTCAAGACCGGCAACGACAGCAACTTCGCAACACGACTCATCCGCGAAGCCAAAGCCATGGCGTCTGCACGCCACCCCAACATCCTGCAGGTGTACGACACAGGCGTCTTGGCCGACGGACGGGCGTGGATTGTCATGGACCTCGCCAAGACCTCCATGGCCGCTGTCATCTCGTCAAACGGGCCCTTCCCAATCGATGAAGGCCTACGTCTAGGCATTCAGATCTTGCGCGGCCTGCAAGCGGCACATGACGTCGGCGTGATTCACCGGGACATCAAGCCACAGAACGTGCTGCTATCCTCCCGAAAGAACGCGCTGCTCGCCGACTTTGGCATTGCAGCGGTAGCAGACACTGTAGGTCGCGACACAGACGTGGACGTCACTCTCGGCACGTTCGCCTACATGCCGCCAGAGCAGCGGATGAACGCGCGCACCGTGGGTCCGGCCGCCGACCAATACGCCGCAGCAGCCACCATCTACCAAGCGCTCACTGCAGCATCTCCTGTCGACCTCTTCGCGTGCCCAGAGGACTCGGTCCGCTGGCAGGGCGTGCCAAAGCCGCTCGGTGACGTACTTCGCAGAGCTCTCGCCTACCGCGCAGAGGAACGGTTTCCGTCGTGTGCAGACTTGGCAGAGTGCCTGGAATCGCTGCGTAGCGGTGGGCCCATACAGCCCCCCATAGCGGCCTCCATGGCGCACACGCTGCCACCCGTACCCACCCGGGACGCGGGACCGGCGAACATCACCGCAGCCATCGAGCACCTGTACCGTCACTCGTTACGCGACCGCCTTCAGGGGCTGCTGGACACACGAGACAGCGCTGTCCGAGGGAATACCGAGGCGCGTTCCACCATATCCCGCATCGCACACTCGCTCCGTGGCTCCGGCGCGACCTACGGCTTTCCGTTGATTACCGAGCGCGCGACGGTCCTTGAAGACATGCTGCGTGACCCGAGCCAGACCGACATTGCACCCGCCATCTCGGCCCTCATCAACGGTATCCAGGCCATCCTCACGCAGACCACAGGCGACAAGCACCGTCTGCTTGTGGCAGTCGGAGACCCCGTTGCCTCCGGCGTCCTTCAGGTGGCGCTTCAGCGGGCCGACCGGTCGGTCATCGCCGTGGATACCGTCGCTGCGGCACGGAAAATCCTCGAGGCTAGGCCTGTCGCCGGTGCAATCATTGACTTGGTTCTACCGGACGCAGACGGGCGTGCACTGCTGGATGACGTTCGTCTTCGCGCGGTTCCCACCGTGGTCATCGCGAGTGGCGTCAGCGACGGCCTGCGTGCGGAGCTGATGGCTCATGGTGCCGACGCTGTCTACGCGAAGCCCATCGACCCGGTGGGTGTTGCCTCAGCAATGTCGTCTCTGCTCGCCAAAGCCATCAACGTTCACTCCGTCATGGACACCGCATCCGGACTGCCCGACCAGGCGACTCTCCGAGACGCTCTCATCCTCGCCCATGGTTCTACGCACCCGAACCAATCGGTCTCGATTGCCCACATCATCGTTCCCGTTGACGCCGACCTATCGGAGTGGGCGACTCAGTTCCGCGAACAGATGCCCATCGATAGCCTCGTCTGTAGTCTAGGTTCGAACGAAATTGGCGCCATGCTTCACCAAGACGGCGACTCCACCGCCAACACGGTGGTCCGTGCTGCGAGGAGTGCGCATCAAGTCTTGGGTCTGACCACACGATTCGCCGTTGGAATCGCAGAGGCCGGAGGGTCATCGGTTGCCGATGTCTTAGTGTCGGCGTCGCGAATGGCCAATCACGCCCAGAGCCACTGCATTGAGTTCACGGTCGCAGAGCCTCAAGCCCATGCGCAGGCGCGCGTACTCATAGCCGAAGACGACCCTGCCACAGCCGCCCTCGTCGTACGGCTACTCGGTGAAGACGGCTTGTCGGTCACCCGCGCAGCGGACGGTGACCGAGCCGCAGAGATCATACGCGACGAGTCCTTCGACCTACTGCTATTGGACGTCTACCTGCCCGGGCGAGACGGGTTTTCCCTGTTGGAGTACGCCCGCGAGCTCCCCCACCACGCACGCACCCCAGCGGTCATGTTGACGGCGGTCGGGGACGAACGTCAGGTCGCACGTGCATTCGAGCTGGGAGCCGACGACTACGTGGTCAAGCCCTTCAGGCCCCTCGAACTCAAAGCGCGGGTCCGTCGCCTTCTGCGCCGTCCGACCGACTAGGTCCGTCGCCTTCGCCGTCCGGCTCTCTGGATACGCGGGTCAGTAGGCCCATGTAGGCACGCCGCGCTGACGCATCGAGCATTGTGAGCGTCTCGCCATGTCCGGCCGGAACTTCAACCAAGTCAGCATCTGGAAAGCGCTGAAGGTTGGTCCGTGCATGGTCCACCGGAATCAGCGGGTCGTTTGTGCCATGTAGGAGCAGCACAGGTAGGTCTAGTAGTGGGGCCCGAGCCGCTGTGTCGAACCGGTCCGGCATCAGCCACTGCACTGGGTACATCCACGCCACACGCGCCGCGACGTCTGGCAGCGACGTAAAGGTCGACTCCAAGACCAAAGCTGCTGGGTGAACATCCATCAGCAAGCCCGTGGCAACGCCTCCGCCCATGCTCTTGCCATGAACCACAATGTCGGCGGGGTCGAAGCCGCGCACGTCCACCAGATAGTCCCACGCCGCTCGTGCGTCCTTGTACAGGCCTTCTTCCGTCGGGCTACCGTCACTGCCCGGATACCCCCGGTAGGCCGGCACCAGCACGTCCCATCCAGCCATGTGCAGCTGGGCAATCAGGTCCGGGCGGTCAGCCACCGTCTCGCCGTTTCCATGCAGGAACAGCACCGCTCGCTCGCCGCGTGACTGACGGTACCACGCATACAGCGACACCCCATCCGACGTAGTCAGACGCAGCGTCTCACAGCCAAAATGCTGCGCCGCCTCATCCAGGGCGGCTTGTGGAACCGAGGGCGCGGGGAACAACAACTTGCGCTGAATCCCCGTCAGAAGAGCGCCACCCGTGACGTACAAGGCGGCCGCTCCAATGGTCAGGCCAATGGCCCAACGTCTCACGAGCGACGGCGACGACGACGCAGGCCAATCAGCCCGGCCATCAAGACTTCAAAGCCACCGAGGGGCAGTGGCGTGGTGCTGCAGCCGCGCTCGTTGCTGAGCTGGCGGTCGGAGCCACAACCACCGGGAGCATCGCCACCCGGTGCGTTGTTGCCACCACAGCCGCTGCGCGCCGGGGGAATGTCGGGACCGTCGCCTGTCGTGCTGACGTTCGTCGCACCCGGTGTTGGGCTTGTGTCCACCACCCAGTCCGCTGCAGCATCGGTGTCCGCACCGTCTTCCGCACGCGCAATTGTGGCGTCGCTTCCAGGAGAGGCAACGGCAACAGCCAGGGCCCCGCTCTCGTCGAGCAGTCCGTCTTCGTTGCTGCCGCCGTACACGACAACGTCGACCAAGGTGCCTTCGCAATCGATCAGCTGGATGGCGTCTCCGCCGCTGCCATTGCCCATGGACATGGACACCACAACATCTGTCTCGGGTGCGTTTGCGTCACCGGCAACAAAGAATCCTAGAGGTGCGACAGCACTCTCGGGTGGGAACAGAACGTCGGGTGCGCTGTCGTCCCCGTTGCTCGCGAAGACCAGCGACCAACCGTCCACGCGCAGCTCGTCTCCCGAGCGATTGTACAGCTCAACCCACTCGCTCATAGCGTCGCTATCGCTTCCGTCCGGGTCGACCAAGGCTTCATTAATCAGCACATCTCCGTTGCTTGGAAAGCACTCGAAGACGGGGTTGCTAGCGCCTGGAGTGGGGCTTGTGGTTGCCACAAAGTCGGCGCCGCTGTCATCCGTGTCTTGTCCGTCTTGGCGGCGCCCGAGGGCCACACCATCACCAGGCATAGGGGCCACGCCCGTTGCTACGCCGTTGTCGTCGGTCACGGCGTCTTCGTTGCTCGAGTCACCGTAGACAACGGTGTCGACCGTGGTGCCGTTGCAGTCGATGAGACGAACACCGTCCGCGCGCAGGCCGCTTCCCAGTCCGAGCGTACTTGCAATGACCACGTCTGCGGCGGTCACATTGAGCTCGCCCAACAACAGGTGTCCGTCCGCTGGAATCGAGGTTCCGGCTGGGAACGTGGCGCGTGTCGAGTACGAGTCGCTCTGGGTGGCCACGTTGAGGGTCCACTCGTCGAGCAGGATGGCGCTATCGCCGGAGTTGAACAGCTCCACCCACTCCAAGCGAACGTCGCCGTCTGCCCCGGGGGGGTTGGCCATGAATTCGTTGATGACGATGGTGCCAGTGGTGGCCACACACACAGGTGCGCTCGGGTTGCGTGCGCCGGGCGTCAGCTCGTCCGTCAGGAAGAAGTCGTCCGACGAGTCGTTGGTGTCAACGCCGTCAACGAGTCGGGCAACGGCTTCGTCATCACCGGGCTTTCCGGCAAAGCGCGTGATGTTGCCGTCATCATCCGCAATCTCATCATCATTGTCTTCGCCGTACACAACCGTGTCGACAACCGTTCCGTCGCAGTCCACCAGGCGAAGGCCGTCTCCGTTCGACCCGCTACCAAGCGCCAAGGTATCGGTGATGATGGTGGCACCGACAACGTTTGCTTCGCCAGCTGCAAGCCAGGATTCAGCGCCAATACTCGCGGACTCTCCGAACGTGTACTTGGTGCTGTAGGAGCCGCTACCCGCGCCTTCAATGCGCCAACCTTCGAGGGCAACGGTCGTGCCGCCGCTGTTGTAGAGCTCCACAAACTCGAGCATGGCCGCTGCGTCCGAGCCACTTGGATTGGCAACGAACTCATTGATGACGACGCCCCCCTGGCTGGCCGAACACACTGGCGGTGCGGGGTTGGCGGTACCAACGGTGGCCGTTGTAGGAACCCAGAAGTCATCGCCTGAGGCGTCCGTATCCACGCCGTTCGCGCGACGAGCGACGGTCTCTCCAGCACCAGGCTTTGGAGCGAGCGACGTAGCCACGGCACCGCTGTCATCGGTGACCGCCTGCATGTTGTCTTGGTCTCCGTAGACAACGGTGTCCAAGATTGCGCCGCCACAATCGCGAATCTGCACGCCGTCGCCATTCGCACCAGTGCCCATGGCCAGGGTGGTGCCAGAGACGTAGTCCGCGGAAAAGACGTTGTTCTCACCAATCACGTAGTACTCGCCGGGAGCGAGAGTCACGAGTGCACCTGGACCGCCGAGCTGGTCAGCGATGGTGGCTTCCAGTCCGTAGGAATCCCCTGCAGTGGCCTTGCGCAGCTCAACGCCCGTGATGTCGAGTGTTTCGCTGGTGGGATTGTAAAGTTCAACCCACTCTTCGAGCACCGTGCTGTCCGCCCCATCAGGGTCGGGCAGAAACTCATTGATGACCAGCCCTGTCGCTGGTGAATCACAGCCGGCCCAAGCCGATTGGGAAGAAAATAGGGCCAACGCCAACAAGACACTCAAACGCATCGATTCCTCACAGCAGGGGCGGCCGCAGTGTAGCGCTTGGATCGCCCGACCGGGGGACCACGTCGTATGGATGTCGTAGAATCCGGTCGTTCACGCGCTTGTACACCCTTGCATCCGGCGCATAGGGCGCGTGCTCAGCCAGACGTACAAAACGTATCCAACCATCCCCAGACTGCGGTACAATGGCCCACTTCGTAGGAGATTCCACATGCGCCCATTGCCCCTGATTTTTCCCCTCGCTCTCGTCCTCGCGGCCTGCACCGAATCCACGCTCACCACCATCTCCTGCGATGACGTCGACGGAGCATGCGAGGAGTTCACGGTGGAAGACATCGATGCCTTGATCGACCGGACCAACACCCTCGAAGATGGACTGACCCTCATTCTTGGAGAAGGCGACTTCATGCTGGACAACCAGCTGACACTGCGCGGAGCGTCGGACATCTCGCTCTTGGGTCAGGGCATGGACCTGACCGTCATCGACCTCGCGCCCGCCTCGGAGAGCCAGGTCAATGGCGTCGACAGCGTAGGTGACGGATTCCTCATTCAGGACCTCACCATCCAGAACGCCACCAAGGATGCCCTGCGGGTTGAAGACAGCAGCAACATCATCATTCGCCGCGTTCGCACCACGTGGAGTGCCGGCCCATCGTCAGAAAACGGTGCGTACGGGATCTACCCAGTGCGCGTGGACCACGTGCTCGTGGAAGACAGCGAGGCTCTCAATGCGTCGGACGCCGGCCTGTACGTGGGTCAGTGCCAGCACGCGGTCATCCGCAACAACGACGTCCGCGGCAATGTCGCTGGTCTTGAGATCGAAAACACGCAGTACGCAGATGTGTACGGCAACATGGCCACCGACAACACGGCTGGCATTGTCATCTTCGACCTGCCTGGCAACCCCATCGTGGGCCGTGACGTCTACATTCACGACAACACTATCGTCGACAACAACCGCGATAACTTCGCTCCATCCGGCATTGTTCGCGCCATCCCCGCCGGTACGGGCACCTTCATGCTGGCGAGCCGTCGGGTTCACTTGAGCAACAACACCTGGGAAAACAACGACAGCGTCGCCGTGGCCGTGTTGTCAGGCCTCGCCATTGAGAGCGACCCCGCAACCTGGGCCATTCAAGACGCCAACGTCTTGGGAGACGTCGACGACCTCGGACTGATGACAGGAGACGGCGTCACCTTCAACTTCCGCACCGAGAACGTACTGATTGAAGGCAACACCTTCATTGGCAACGGTACCTCCCCAGACACCTCTGACGCAGAACTCCGCGAGCTCGGCCTGCTGCTAGGATTGCTCTATGGTGGTGGTGCCGTGGACTCGGTCGTGTACGACGGCATTGCAGAGAGCGGCTTCTCAACGACCGATGGGACTGCAGTCAGCAATGACAACAGCGTGTGCATCGGCGCCAACGAGGGAACGAGCGTGGTCAACCTCAACCTCGCCGAAGTCCTCGCTTCTGGAGAGGTTCCAACGCTCGATGATGTCTTCCGGCCCGCCGCTCCTTTTGCGCCGTACGACTGCACCGCCCTGCCTGGTGGTGCCGTGGTGTTGGGAGAGCTTCCCGCCGGAGTCAGCGAATAATGCGCTTTATTCCCTGCATGATTGCAGTCGTACTGTCGGCATGTGGGGGTGACCTCACGCCGAACATCGACCTGACCGAGCCGCCGCCAGACCAGCTGTCCGATATGGGGCTGATGGCCTGGGACGGCAATGCGCCGGTGTACGCCGAGGGCGTGCATACGTACACACTGAACACTCCATTATTCAGTGACTACGCCGTGAAGCACCGTGCGATTTACCTACCGGAAGGCACCAGCGCCTCTCCCGGTGGACCCGCGGATGTGTTGGACTTTCCCGTTGGCACCGTCATCCTAAAGACGTTCAGCTTCCCCGCTGACCTGCGCTCCCCCACCGAAGGGGTCGACCCGAAAGAGACCCGAATGATGCGGCGAACAGAGGAAGGCTGGGAGTCTTGGCCCTACCTCTGGAACGACGACAACACGGACGCGGACCTGGCCGTAGGCGGCAATGTCTCCGTGGTCACGTTCATCGACCCCGATGGTGAATCACGCACCTCCCAGTATTTGGTGCCGCAGCGCAACCAGTGTAGCGAGTGCCACCAGATCGAACAGGGCGAGGATGTCGTGATGGCACCGATTGGGCCAAAGCCTCGAAACCTGACAGCTAGTGGCCAGCTTCAGACCTGGATTGATGCCGGTATTGTCACCGGGCTGGACACGGCCTCGGTCGACGGAGCCGTCGTCACTGAGGGCTTGGACATCGATGCCTTGAGCGGAGAGGAGTTGAACCACGCCGCACGGGACTACCTGGACATCAACTGCGCCCACTGTCACAGACCCGACGGCGTGCAGGGCGTGACCTCCCAGCTGTTCCTCAACTACGAGAACACCAACGACTTCAACTTGGGTGTGTGCAAACGCCCGGGCAGCGCGGGACTCGGCGGCGGTGGTCTGATCTACGACATCGTCCCTGGAAACCCAGACGAGAGCATCTTGGCTTTCCGTATGGAGACGGAAGACCCCGGTGCAATGATGCCACTATTAGGTCGTTCCCTCGCACACAACGAAGGCGTAGACCTCATTCGAGCATGGATTGCCAACATGCCGGCGGATGACTGCCAGTAGCTACCTGCCGTCGGCCGCCGTTCCTAAGACCCTCAACGACCTGCTGAGCCCGGCCCATCGAGGTGCAGGGCGACTCACGGTTGCAGTCCCGGAGCCGCACGTCGTTGACGCGCGGCTAACGCCTTAGAACAGCGCTGAGATCATCAGAGCGATGCCAACCGAGCCAATCGCCCAGGTGACCGTGCGAAGTCCAAAAATGGCGACCATGTACGCCGGCATGTACAGGACACGCGCAATGAGGAAGACGATGGCTCCTGTCTGCGCCAGTCCATCGGTCGTTCCTTGAATCTGAAGGAGCAACGCTACGGCCAAGAAGACTGGCAGCGTCTCCTTGAGGTTGTTCAGAGCTCGCTGGGCGCGCTTGCCCATCACCGTCAGCTCCGGCGCGTTGTCCTTCCCCTTCATGTGGTCAGTGGTGGCCGCCACCGCATTCGGAGCAAGTGCAGTCCCGAAGGTAGTGGGGACAAAGACCTGCAACATGTACATCGCCAAAACCGCAAGAATCCAAGTCACCATGTGACCTCCCTAAAGTGTGTTGAGAAAGACAACCTACAGGCCGCTGCGTCCGTACAGCAGCCAAACGGCGCCAATTGCGCCAATGATTCCGAACGCATCGGCAGTCAGCGCTGCGAGCATGGTGTGGCGAATGCGCTTGACCTGAACCGCACCGTAGTAGACCGCCAGCACATAGAAGGTCGTCTCGGTTGAGCCCTGAAGCGTGCTCACGAGCAGCCCCACGTAAGAGTCCGGACCGTTGGAACTTAGAATGTCCATCATCACGCCGTAGGCACCCGAGCCCGACAGCGGGCGGAGCAGAGCCATTGGCAGAGCTTCTGCTGGCATGCCGAGCGGGTCGGTGAACGGACTGATGTAGCCAACAATGTCGAACAGCAGGTTGTTCGCCCGGAACATGCCGACTGCGACCAAAATGGCAACGAGGAACGGGATAATCATCACGGCGACATCCCAGCCGGACTTCGCACCCTCGACAACGCTACTGTAGACGTTCACGCCGCGAGCCATGCCAAACGTCAGCATGCCGAACAAGATTCCTGGAATGACCCAAGGGGAGACCGTTGGCCCCACCGTCGGCACCACAACCATGGAGATGATGAAGGCGAAGAGTGCGGCAATGGCACCGAAGCTGACCCATGCTGGGTAGCTGCTGTTGTCTGTCAGAGCGGCGTCGTCTTGGGTCTCGCGCGTCTCGGTCTGTTCAGGGGTCTCTTCGACCTCGCCCGCGGCCACTGCTTGCTCGTGAGTCGCTTGAGCCGATGGCCAGATGCGCTGGTAGACCTTGGCTGCCGTAATGCCAGCAACGGTAGAGACCGTAGTCGCAATCAGGGTGGTCGCGAAAATGGCGCCGGGCTGAACCGAGCCCAACTCCTGGCGAATGACCATGACACCCGTGGGCAGCAGTGCCAGCGCGCTCGTGTTGATGGCGAGAAACAGCGCCATGGCGTTGCTGGCGGTGCCCTTGTGAGGATTGAGCTTGTCCAGCTCCTGCATTGCTCGGATTCCGAACGGCGTTGCTGCATTTCCAAGACCGAGTGCATTTGCACTCATGTTCAGAATGATGGCGCCCATCGCCGGGTGGTTCGGCGGAACATCCGGAAACAGCAGCACCGTGATGGGGCGAAGGGTCTTGGCAATGATGGTCAACAGACCCCCGTCCTCTGCCACCTTCATCACGCCCAGAAACAGCGCCATGCCACCAACCAAGCTGATGGCCAACGTTACCGAGGCCTTTGCCGCCGACAATGCCGCGTCCGTCAGGTTGTCCATCGGCGTCTTGAAGATGGGCGAGTCCGCACCCGCGGCAAGCGCCTCTGCGACCGCTGTCGCATGTGACGCTTCGAGCGCTCCCATCTGGAAGACCTGCAGAAATGCGGCGTACAGGAATGAAATCGCAATGAGGGCGTAGAAGACGTATTTCACAGGGCAGCTCCGAGCGTGGGCACACTACCGCAGAGCAGGATCCGTGCCACCGATGTGACCGTGGATTCCACCGGAATGTGTCCCTAGGCGTCCACGGACGTCAGTTGGTTCCCCCTACCCGGACCGCCCGGTTATGCGGGCCCTTCCGTCGGAGGACCCATGAATAAGCTCTCGCTCGCCCTTGCTCTCGCGCTCACCGCCTGTGGTGCCAACACCACTACTGCGCCCGCTCCCGCACCCGCCGGTGCTCCTGAAGCCGCATCCACAATGTCTCCGGACACCGTGGTCGCCTCTTGGGAAGGTGGCCAGGTCACGCACGGCGAGCTGATGGAGCAGGTCGGCATGCGCTTGACCTCGATGGAAGTTGAGTACCGCATGCAGAAATACGACACCGAGTCCCAAGCACTCGACGGTATTGTGCGCGACCGTATTCTGGAAGCGGAAGCCGCCAGCCGCGACATCAGTGTGGAGGAGCTGTTGGCCGTAGAGGTCGAAGCCAAGGCCGCTGCCCCCACAACCGAGCAAGTTGAAGCCTTCTATGCCCAGAACGCCCAGCGCATGGGTGGCGCCGCCATCGAAGAAGCTCGCCCATTCATCGAACAGCAGATCGCCCAGCAAAACCAAGGCGAGCGCTTCCGCGTTTGGTACACCGAGCTGTCCGGCATGAAGTCCCTGGACGTGGCACTCGAAGCCCCCGTCCTGCCACGCATCGATGTACCGATTGCCGAACATGACCCCGTCTTCGGTGACCCCAATTCACCGATTACCATCGTGCAGTTTGCCGAGTTCGAGTGCTACTACTGTGCAACAGCACTGCCGATTGTCGACCGCATCCTCGCCGACTACGAAGGCAAGGTGAAGCTCGTGTTCAAGGACTACCCGCTCGGATTCCACGCCCGCGCACGTCCTGCTGCGATTGCCGCTCATTGTGCCGGCGAGCAGGACCAGTACTCTGAGATGTTCCACCTGCTGCTCAACAATCAGCAGCAACTCCAAGACGGCGACTTCCGCACCCACGCCACTGCTCTTGGCATGGACATGGGCGCGTTTGAGACGTGCATGGCTTCGGGCAAGTTCGACAGCCAGATCGACGAAGACATGGCCCTGGCCGAGTCCATGGGCGTGCAAGCGACCCCGACCTTCTTCGTGGACGGCGTGATGGTCGCAGGTGCCCTACCCTACGAGAAGTTCGCTGAAATTCTAGACCGCAGCCTCGCAGACGGTAGCTAGCAGTCCGCCGACCTTAGGCGGTAAAGCGCTTACGGCATGTCCCTCGGAATGATACCCTCGCGGTACTATTCCGGGGGATTTCTAATGAATCGATGGCTCATCTTGTTCGCAGCCAGCACCGTCTCCGTCGCGCATGCCGCAGACAACGACAACAACGGATGCGACGACGCCTATGAGTCGAACAGCGCCTGCGTCTCCACCTCCGCGACGCTCGACGGCAGCACAACCGTTGGCGACTCCAGCCAAGTCGGTGACGATGCCAACATCGGCCCCCAGCTCGCACTCGGCTCTGGCGTAACCATTGCCGACCGCGCGACCCTCGACGGCCGATTCGCCCACGTGTCCAACCCCTTGGTCGTCGGCAACAACGTCATTGTTGGCCGCGGAGCCAACGTCGGCATCGACGCCAGCCTGGCTGCAGACACCGTGCTGGGTCGCTCCTCCAATGTGGGTGAACGCCTGACCACAGGCACCGGAGCCTACATCGGGTACGCCGCTACTATGGGCGATGATGTGACCCTCGGAAGCAACGCTGTCGTCGGCAACCTGTCGAATATCGGAAGCCACGCTGAGCTAGGCAATGGCGCCGTCATCGGCCGGTCCGTCACCGTCGCAGACGCCTCTGCACCGGAGGACGGCACGACAGTTTACGGCGTTGTCGGTCCCGACACAGACATCGGCGAACGGGTGACCATCTCGCCGGGCGTACGAATCCGCAAGCAGTCCACCATTGGTGACGGGGCCCTCATTCTCGGCAACGCCCGTGTGGGGCGCAACACAAGCATCGGAAACGGAGCGACAGTTCGGGGCAACGTACGGGTCAATGCAACCATCCTGGCAAACGCGACGGTGTCGACAGGTGCTACCGTACGGCGCGGCGCCACCGTCTGTGCCGACGCAACCGTGCCCTCCGGCGAGACCGTCTCCACCGTGTACCCAGAGGAAGGCTGTTTCGTTCCTTCCAGCTGTTTGGACATCTGGACGGACGACAATGCAGCCACCGACGGTATCTACTCGATCGACGCTGACGGCACCGGACCCAACCCCGAGTTCGACGCCTACTGCGACATGGCCAACGGCGGCTGGACGCTCGCACTGCGCACCGCGAGCACCGGAGACACGTTCAAGTTCCTGTCTAGCCACTGGACCAGCAACTCGACTCTGAATCCGACGAGCCTCGACCCAACGACCAACTCAGACGCGAAGTTTGTGGCGTTCAACGAGGTCGAGGGGGACGAGATTCGCGGTTGCCTGCGAAACGTCAGCACCGGAGTCTACGGCTGCAAGTCGTACGACCTGCCCGGCTCACAGACGCTGTTGGACATGTTCACGAACACCCCGATTGGCAGCCGCGACACAGGGCAAGGCTACTTCTTCACCGAGTCGGCCTCTGCGAAGCTGGAGTGGCTCACGATGTGGGGCCGTTCACTGGGAGAGACCACCAACAACTCCGGCAACTATCGAGACACAGGAATCAATATTGACGACGACCTGTCCAACTACCGCGCGCGCGTACGGTTCGGCTTGGTCACCAATGGCCAGACCAACATCAACACGCTGGACGATGGCATTGGATTCGGAGCCAGTGGTTACGACAACAACAGCGTTGGCGGCTTGGTTGAGTCCGCGTACCGAGTCAGCGGCGGCGCCGCATTTGGTGTCAGTACTGTGAGTACTCGCGGTCACATCTGGGTCCGCTAACCCCTGCGAGAATCCCCATGAACACACCAACCATCGAACGCGAAGACAACGACACTCGCGGCCAATACACCTACCAGCGGGACGGCGAAGAGCCCGCCATCCTCACCTTTGAGCGCCAGGGCTCTATTCTCCTGCTCGACAAGACACTGGTGCCTTCCAGCTACCGTGGGCAGGGAGTTGCGCTGGAGCTGGTGAAGCACTCCGTCGCTGACGCACGCGAAAATGGCTGGACCCTTCAGCCAGCTTGCTCCTACGTAGTGGCACAGTTCGCAAAGCATCCCGAGTGGGCCGACGTCCTAGCCAGCTAAGCTCAAGCGCTACTGAACGGCCTCAATCGTCTCACGTCGCCTAGCCGCTACCTTGGCCAGCTCCGCCAACGCAGACAGGCGTTGGTCGAGCACGTCATGCCGCTTGGCCTGCACGGTGCTGATCAAGAAGGGCCCGAGCGGACGCGGCCCGGCACTCCCCGACTCGATGAGAGTCAAAGTGATGCCTCCGTCATCTGCCAAGCGAACCTCCAGGGTTCCAGTCGACTCGGTCCATCCTGTGGGTTCCGGAGTCGGGTCGGTGGACGTGGCTGCCGGTCGGCCAGCGCGTCTCTCAAGCCAGTCCAGTGAGTAGGACTCACCGTCCTCCCATTCGCTGCGCAACACCACTTCTCCGGCCAAGAACCCAGTCATCCAGCCCAGCGTAGCGCCGGCACCGGTGACCTGGCGGGTCTGGACGGTCGTGAAGTCGTCGTCGGCGACATGATCGATGAGCATCCAGTCACGCCACTTACGGACGTCATCAGTCAGTACGGTGACGTCTTCGGCCTGCACGTCTAGAGCCACCGAAGAGGTCGCCGACCACGTGTTTGGCCCCATCATGCCGTACGCCGCGACCAGCCCGAGCAAGACAGCCGGCACAAGGCCGACCATCAGGATCATCAGACGAAGGGGCCGCATCACGCCTGGGGCTGCTGCTCAATCTGGGCCACTGCACCGCCGTGCCCAGCTTCTTCTTCCGGTGCCGGAATCCGGGTGAACTCGATCTGGTCTTCACCCACCAAATCCACTTTGATGCCGTCTCCTGGCCCATAGCCGCCGCCAATAATGACCGAAGACATAGGGTTGAGCAGGTAGTTGGTGATGGCGCGCTTGAGCGGGCGAGCACCGTAGGCCGGGTCGTAGCCAATGTCCGCAATGCGCTTCTTCGCCTCTTCCGAGATGACCATGTGCAGGTCGCGGGCGTCCAACAGGCGCTGGACGCGCTTGAGTTGAATGTCGAGAATGCCGGTCATGTTGTCGCGGTTGAGCGCGTCGAAGATGACTCGAGCGTCGATACGGTTGATGAACTCGGGACGAAGCTGCTTCTTCAGCTCGGACTCAACAGCCGCGCGTGCCTTCTCACGGTCACCGCCGGCTTCCATGATCTTGTGGGCGCCAATGTTGCTGGTCATAATGATGACGCAGTTCTTGAAGTCGACCAAACGGCCCTTCGAGTCGGTCAAGCGACCATCATCCAAGACCTGAAGCAGGATGTTGAACACGTCGCCGTGAGCCTTCTCAATCTCGTCGAGCAGGATGACCGTGTACGGCTTGCGGCGGACGGCTTCGGTGAGCTGGCCACCTTCGTCGTACCCAACGTATCCAGGAGGTGCGCCGATAAGGCGGGCCACAGAGTGCTTCTCCATGTACTCGGACATGTCGATGCGAACCATTGCGCCTTCGTCGTCAAACAGGAACTCAGCCAACGCCTTGGCGAGCTCGGTCTTGCCGACACCCGTTGGGCCCAAGAACAAGAAGGAGCCAATCGGACGGTTCGGGTCCTGCAGACCGGCGCGCGCGCGGCGGACGGCCTCGGCAACAGCAATGACGGCTTCGTGCTGACCAATGACGCGGCTGTGCAGCACATCTTCCATGCGCAGAAGCTTCTGCATGTCGGACTCACGCAGCTTCTGCACCGGGATGCCGGTCCAACGAGCGACAACGCGTGCGATGTCCTCTTCGGTGACTTCCTCGGAGAGCATGGCGCCGTCTTTTTGAATCTCGGCCAGTGCGGCCTGACGCATGGGAAGCTCAGCGCGCAGGGAGGGCAGCTCACCGTGAATGATACGGCTAGCCTTCTCGAAGTCTCCGCTTCTCTGGGCTTTTTCACCCTCGAAGTTCAGCTCTTCAATCTGTTCCTTGATCTCGCTAATGCGGTCAATCGCGTCACGTTCCGAGTGCCAACGAGCGGTGATTCCAGTGAGCTCTTCGTTGAGATTGGCGATTCGCTCTTCCATCTCGGCAGCACGATCGGCGGCTCCCTTGTCATCCACTCCGTCACGCTTGACGCTCAACAGCTGAACCTGAAGTCCAGCGACCTGGCGTTCCAAGATATCTACGGCGGTAGGCTTGGACTCAATCTCCATCTTCAGACGGCTGGCCGCCTCATCAATCAGGTCAATGGCCTTGTCTGGCAGAGACCGGTCGCTGATGTACCGAGCAGACAGCACAGCGGCTGCAACTGCAGCTTCATCCGTGATCTGAATACCGTGATGGGTCTCGTACTTTTCTTTGATGCCACGCAAGATGGCGATGGTGTTCTCGATGGTCGGCTCTTCCACGATGACCGGCTGAAAGCGACGCTCTAGGGCCTTGTCCTTCTCGAGATGCTTGCGGTACTCGTCCAACGTAGTGGCACCAATGCAACGCAGCTGACCACGAGCGAGTGCGGGCTTGAGCATGTTGCCGGCGTCCATGGAGCCTTCGGTCTTACCTGCACCCACGAGCGTGTGGAGCTCGTCGATGAACAGAATGACCTTGCCTTCTGCCGCTTCAATCTCGTTGAGCAGCGCCTTGAGGCGTTCTTCGAACTCACCGCGGTACTTGGCACCCGCCAGCAAGGCTGGAAGGTCGAGAGACATCACCTTCTTGCCTTGCAGGGACTCTGGGACGTCACCGGTGGCAATGCGCTGTGCAATGCCTTCGACGATAGCGGTCTTACCAACGCCGGGGTCGCCAATGAGCACTGGGTTGTTCTTGGAGCGACGCGACAGAACCTGTAGAGCGCGACGGATTTCTTCGTCACGGCCAATGACCGGGTCCAGCTTTCCGTCCATGGCCTGCTGGGTCATGTCGACGCAGTACTTGGCGAGTGACTCGTACTGGCTCTCGGGGTCTTCACCGGTGACCTTCGAGCCACCCCGCACAGCGTCAATGGCAGTGCGAAGGGTTGTTGCATCAACGCCATTGTCCTTGAGGACTTGGCCGGCTTTGGACGTTCCCAGAACGATTGCGAGCAGGACAATCTCGGTGGAGACATGGCTGTCACCGAGCTTCTTTGCCTCCGCCTGGGAGCCATCAATGACCGCACGGAACTCGCGGGACAGCTGTGCCTTACTTCCGCCGCTCACCTTGCTGTAGCCATCAACGATGGTCGCAGCTTCGGTCAGTACCGCCTCTGGGTTTGCACCGCAGGTGGTCAGGATGGACGGAATGATCCCGTTTTCCTGCTTGATGAGCGCCACGAGCAAGTGACCGGGGCGAATCTCGGGGTTGCCCAGACGACCTGCGAGCTGTTGCGACTCGGAGATGACTTCGCGCGTCTTGACCGTGAACTTATCGAACTGCATGAAAACCTGCCTTTGGGAAGAGTGTGTCCCGTACTGCACGACACATAGGAACGAAATCCCTCGCCGCAAGGGCTCAAGATCACCACACCCCGGCACGCTGATCAAGCCGCGAGCCGAGACGGCCGAGACACTCGACCGCTCAGCCCAGGGCGACGAGAGGCCAGACCAGCGGGACGATGACCAACACAATCGCCATACACACGGCGTTGAGCGGCAATCCGACCTTGAGGAAGTCGGTGTAGCGGTACCCACCGGGTCCATAGACCAAGAGATTTTGGTACCCAATAGGTGTGGCAAAAGCAGCCGACGCGGCCATGGCTGTGGCGATGGCAAACGGGCGCGGCTCTAGTCCAGCCGCAGCAGCCGTCGTCAAAGCGACGGGGAACATGATGGCAGCACCGGCCGCATTGCCCACAAAGTAGACGAAGGCGACGGTCAGTGCGTACACGGCAGCGAGCAGAGCAAGCGGCCCGATCGATGCGGTCCCACTAATCACGAGGGACGCGATGGCGTCTGCCGCACCGGATGACCCGAGCGCCTCGGCAATGCCAAAGGCCGACCCAATCAAGATGAGAATCGGAAAGTTGACCGCCGCGCGAACGCCCTGAGTGGAGATGCATCCCGTTGCCACAAGTGCCAGTAGGGCGGCCATTGCCGCCGGCAACATGGGCAGGCCGGTCACCGATGGTACGACAACTAGCAGGCCAATAATCACCAGTGCATGGGTCGCACGGTGGTACCGAGGCGCTTGGCTGTCAGGAACCTCCGTGACCAAGTTGAACGCCTGACTCTGTGACCACGCCTGGGCAAAGCCCGCACGGGCCGTCAGCATGAGTGTGTCGCCCTGCTGAAAGACGTGGTCGCCAATCTTGGTTTCAATCGCCTCACCAGCGTGCTGAATGCCCAAGATTGCAGCGCCATACCGCCGTCTAAAGCCCGAATCCCGGACGGTCTGACCGACGAGAGGCGAACGCCGCGAGATCACAACCTCGACCAAGTTGCGGTCGTCTCCGCCAACCAGGTCAACGCCGTCCGTTGGCACAAGCCCAGGAAAGGAATGCAGATCGCGCACGGCGCTACCCGGGCCTGTGAGAACAATCGTGTCCCCGGCCATCAACATGTCTTCAGGAGCGACCGGAGCACGGACTGACCCGTCTCGACGGCGCATCTCAACGACGAACAGCCCAGGAAGACCCCGCAGTCCAGCAGCATCAATGCTCAAGCCCACAAGCGGAGAGCCGTCCGCAACGCGCACCCAGGACAAGTACTCAGGCGCTTCGGCTTCGAGCGACGTCGCTGCATCGTCCCGTTCTGGGAGCAATCTCGGCCCCAAGACAGTCATGTACAGCAGGCCGATTATTGCGGTTGGAAGACCGACATAGGACAGCTCAAACATCCCAAGGGGTTCAAGGCCCGCAGCCTGAAGCTGACCCGAGACCACAAGGTTCGCGGACGTCCCAATCAGCGTACACGTACCGCCCAACATCGCGGCATACGCCAGCGGAATCAGGAGCTTTGAAGGGGTGGTCTTGACCCGTCTGGAGTAGTCGCGAATCGCCGGAATCAACAAGGCGATGATCGGTGTGTTGTTCACAAATGCCGACATGACGGCCGTGGGAAGCATGACCCGGACCATCGCGCCACGCACCGTCGATGCGGGACCGAGCAGAACACCGAGCACTTTTCGCAGCGCTCCGGTCTCGCGAACCGCCGCCGCTACGACGAACAGCACCGCGATGGTCGCGACAGCCGTGTTGCCGAACCCTTTCAGCGCGGTCGCACTATCGACCACTCCGGTGACGACCAAACAGCAGAGTGCAAGGAACAAGACCAACTCTGCACCTAGCCGTTCACGGGCTAGGAGCACGGTCATCCCGCCAACAACGACGAGCGTCCACACTGCCTCAATGCTCATCCGTTTGCTCCGTCTCGCAACGTCAGCACAATCGCTAGCGTCGCGGGTGGCCCCAGGGGTCGCCGTAGCGTATCGTGCCAGCGTGAGCGCAACGGACCTCCAATTCGATCCTTTTGATCCCGCCGACGCTCGGGAGCCGGTGCGCTTTGCCACCCTTGCGGGCGTGGGACGTGTTGCGGTGTGGCCTGGCGCCCCCACGGAGTCGAGGGCCGAACACCCCGCCTTGGCGCCCGTGGTCTACACCAGCGAGACCGAGTCGATCTACGCCGAGCTGATCCCCACAGGCGTTCGTTTGATCGATGCGGAGCCGCCTAGGGAGCTGTCTCGCTACATCGTCTCGCAGGTGCTGCACGCACTCGCGGCACTCCACGCTGCCGGACTGCACCACGGAGATGTGGACGACGGTTGTGTCATGCTGGGCCTCGAAGGTCAGGTGGTGTTGTTTGGAGCAGGACGTCGTCCCGGAGCCCCCCATACAGACGTCCTGTCGGCCATGGATTTGTTGCCATCAGGCGCTGACATCACGGTCCCAGGAATCGACGCCACCGCGAACGCAGAGCGTATGGAAGACTCGCTCACTCCGGGGGCACGGGCACGCTTATCGGGATGGGTCCGCACACATGCCGCAGCAGCCGGACACTTTGACGAGGTCGTCCGTGATGTCGGCCCCGAGAATGACAGCACAGGTCTATTGGACCGGTACGACGCGGACGCGCCAAACCAAGACATCGACGAGCTGAAAGACGAAGACTCATCGACCCAGATGAACGCGGGCTCGGCACTGTGGCGAACGCTCGCAGAACCGCCGCTGAACGCACCGCCTGACGGCCGCTTCAACGGTGTTCTTGGGGTTCCATCACAGGCCATTCAGCACATCTTGCGCACCGAACGGCTCATGCGAGTCGACGTTCCGGCAGTCGGACCGGTTGAGCCTTTTGTGGTCGATACCGCACCCGGTATTGAGGGGGACGACGAATCCACCCATACCGCCCTCGCACCGAGTGCCGAGCTCCTCAAGGCGCAGATCCAGAGCAAGCGGGCCGCACTCGTCGACACTTTGACACCCCAGCCGAACGACATGGTGTTGGAGACACCCATGGGTGCACCACAACCTCGCCAAGCCGCCTCCCCACAACCTCACCCAGCAAAACGTGCTTCAGGCTCCGAGGTTTCGACAGGTTTTTTGGTGGGTTTGGTCGTTGTAACCGTAGGCGTAGTGGTCATCGGATTGTGGTTCATGGGACTGATTGGCTAGCCGGACTATGTAGCGAGCCCACTTAGGAGCTCGCGTGTACCGCTTCCCCTTCACTGTTGACGCCACCGATGGCGACGCACGAGCAACAACCCTGACATTGCTCAAGGGCGAGGTCACCACGCCTCGATACATGCCCGTGGGAACCCAGGGTGCGGTTCGCGCAGTCTCTCCACTACATTTGGAGACTACGGGAACGGACATTCTCCTAGCCAATACCTACCACCTGTCCCAACGCCCGGGCGAGGACTTGGTCGAGAAGGCCGGCGGCCTGCACAAGTTCATGAACGTCGACAAGCCTATCCTGACGGACAGCGGCGGCTTCCAGGTGTTCTCCCTCGAAAAGACCATCACCGAGGCGGGCGTCACCTTCCAGTATGAGGTGGATGGCAAGCGTACGTTCCTGTCCCCCGAACGCTCCATGGAAATCCAGCAACAACTCGGCAGCGACATTGCCATGGTGTTCGACGAGTGCTTGGCTTTCGGCGTTGAACGACGCTACGCCGAAGCGAGTCTGGAGCGTACCCATCGCTGGGAACAGCGGTGTAAGGACGCGCATACCCGGGAAGACCAATCACTCTTTGGCATTGTGCAAGGAGGGTTCTGGCCAGATCTTCGTAAGTACAGCGCCGAGACGGTCGCCGGAATTGGCTTCGATGGGTACGCCGTTGGCGGCTTGTCCGTTGGAGAGGGCCACGAGTCCATGAACATGGTGCTCGACGCCACCACGCCACACATGCCACACGACCGCCCCCGCTACCTCATGGGAGTGGGCCGTCCGTTGGACCTCGTGGAAGCCGTCGCACGCGGCATTGACATGTTCGACTGTGTCTTGCAGACGCGCCACGCACGCAGCGGTGTTCACTACACATGGAAGGGCCGCCTGCGGGTGACAGACCGCCGCTACAAGCGCGATTTCTACCCAATCGACACCAAGTGTACCTGCTACACCTGCCAGAACTTCAGCCGCGCCTACCTGCACCACCTGTTCAATGTGGGCGAGATTCTCGGCGCAACGCTCGCGTCCATCCACAACATTGCATGGTTCAACCAGTTCATGGCCGAGATGCGCACAAGCATCATTGAAGGTCGGTTCGCAGCGTTCCGCAAGATGGTCCACGACACCTACCCAGAAGGCGCACCACGCAGTCCAGAGGGCAAGGGCAAGGGCAAGAGCATTGGCGGTCCCGGAAGCGGAACCCACAACAAGCAAAACCCACGCAATCGGTAACGAACATGCGTTCGGTCCTTCTGCTTGTCGCCCTGACCGCCTGTAGCGAGCCCCGTTCAGACCACGGCACGCTGCTGTTGGCGACGGGAACTCAGTGGGTTGTCCAACACGATGACCCGCTGTCACGCATGGTTCAAGGGACCGAGATCTACGCGAGCACCGACACCACAACCACAGTCGGTAGTCACGTTGACCTGTGGGTTGACCGCGACAGTGACGGGTTCGGAACCGTTCGTCGCAGCTCGGTGACCGGAAGCGACCCTGTGGCCCCCAACCACATTGACGGCGGCGCCCCAGTGGTTGGAACGGTGATTCGGACCGAGCCCAGCAAGCTCTTGGTGGACCACGAGCCCATCCCAGATGTCATGCCAGGAATGGTGATGCCGTTCATCGTAGGTCGTGCCGACACCACTCGCCTCACCCCCGGCGACCGAATCACCGGTACGATGATTCCGAGCGCCTACGGCTATGCGCTCGCAGACATCGACGTCATTGGCTCAGTGGACGTTGAAGGAGCACCACAGGGCGCCCCACTCGCAGTTGGCGCGGTGCTGTCCCGCTTCGAGCTTGCAGCACACACAGGTGAGTCCGTCATCATTGGGGAGGGCCAGCGGGGCCCGACCGTTGTGGCCTTCGTCTACACCACATGCCCCGACCCCAACTATTGCCCGGCAACCGTCGCAAAACTTCAAGGACTGCTCAGCACTCTGACCGGCAGCCAGCAGCTGGTCGCCGTGACTATCGACCCGGCGACGGACACTGTGGCAGTGCTCGCCGAGTACGCCAATCTCGTTGGCGCCGAATCACCCAAATGGACTTTTGCACGGCCCGAACCTGCGCAGCTGCACAGCCTAGCGGTCGCCGCAGGACTCACCGTCAGCCATCGCAGTGGGCGCATCGCACATAGCACCCGATTGTTGGTATTGGACGCCGACGGACAGCTGGTCAGACGGTTTGACGACAACAACTTCGCGCTGACGGACGTCACCGAAGGGCTGTAGGGATTATCGGGGCCCCACTGTGACGTGGAGCCCGCTCATGACTCGCCTTCTTCTCCCTCTTGTCTTGCTGATCACTGCGTGTGGAGGTCCGACCGAAAAGGACCTGATCGGCATCTGGGTCAACGTTGACATGGGCACAATCCGCGCCTTCGAGTTCGAAGACGCAGCAGGCTACACGCTCTACACCTACCCATCCGGTGACGACCCGATTGTCGTACAAGAAGGAACGTTCACGACCGAACGAACTGCGCTGTCGTCCCGCGACGGTGAAGCCCGCCTAGCACTTGTCACGAACGTTGAGACGTCGACCGACACTACGCAAGCTGGCGAGTCTTTCGGTAACGAGATCTTGGAGTGGGAGGCCGACCTAAGCTTCACGCTCGACGACCCCACAGGACCCAACGGCATTCGCGCGTACAACTGGTCCGAGCAGGTGCCCTAGAACTTCACGCCCTGCGCACTGGTCCTCTTCCTGCGTGTGGGCAGGCCACGGCGCGGTAGCGCAAAGTACTTGCGGTTTCGCTGAAAAGCAGCGATGCCACTACGTCCGTCGAGGACAAGCTCCGCGAGTGCCTTGCCTAAGGTAGGGGCAACCGCAACTTCTTGGCCATTGAAGCCAGCAGCAAACACAATGCGTGGGTCGTCGTGGTGGGTGTCCGCAATGAGCGGACGGTCACCAATGTGCACCACGCGGCGAACCTCACGGCCCAGCTGCTGTGTGATGCGCACCCCGAGCATATCTTGGAACCAAGCACGCATGGCACCCAAGCCGTAGTCGTCTTCCAAACCGCCTTCGCGTGAGTGTCGGGTGACCTTAATGCCGCGGTCCGCGAACTCAGGCGCCACGGTCCATTCGGGTTGTCCATCCTCACCGAGTCCACGTACAACCGGGAACTTTCCAACCCGCCACATGGCTTCGGGGGCGTCCACTTCAAAGAAGGCGGACACCACCTTGCGGCTCTTGACGCGAGATTCAGACCGCTCAAACAAGGTCTTGGTACCGAAGCCGGCCGTACAGATGACGCGCTCCGACATGAAGCGTCCGCGATTCGTCTCGAGCCACAGCCCATCCGCCGTGGAGTGAAGCGAGGTCACTTCGGTATTGGGCACAAGTTGCACACCATTGTTCTGCAGCCACACCATCAGAGCATCGGTGGCGACTTCGGCCGCAATCAGCATCGCTGAGGCGTCGGTCGCAGTTCCCGTACCCGCTTCCAGCGTTAGCGACGGCCAGTCGGATCGGGCCTTCGCGAGAGGGATAGGCTTGACCAAGTCCGGCATGCCGAAGAACGCGGTTGCGCGCTTGGTGAAGGCATCTGTCAGAGGCCCGACAACGAGTCCAGAGGCAGCGGTAAACACCTGCTTGCCGAGTGCAGCTTGCAGTTCGGGCCAGCCTTGCTCCCGTGCGAGCAGCAACAGACCTAGCAGTGGCTCATCGAAACCAGCGCACGACACTGCGCGTGAGCGACCGTGACCGGCGCCTTTTCGGTGGCCGAACCTGCGCTTTTCGAGCACAGTGATGCGCTCGACGCCCAGTTTGCGAAGCTGCCATGCCGCACACAACCCTACAAGGGAAGCGCCGACAATGATCACCTCATCGGGCTCGGCAGCGTTCAATCAATCCCCTTGGTAGATGCCGACGTAGGGCAAGTTCCGGTACCGTTCATCAAGGTCCAGGCCGTAGCCTACAACGAAAGCGTCTGGAATCTCGAAGCCGATGAACTCTACCTGAACTGGAGAGGTTCGGCGTGACGGCTTGTCGAGAAGTGCGACTACACGCAGACTCGCGGGTTCCCGTACTTCCAGCATGTCGCGCAGGTAGGAGAGCGTCAGACCAGTATCGACGATGTCTTCGACAACCAAGACGTGCTTTCCAGCAATTGAGTTGTGCAGATCGTGGGTGATTCGGACCTCACCGGTGGACTCAGTCCCACGGTAGCTACTGACCCCCAAGAACTCGAGCTCAACCGGACCATCGATGCAGCGGACCAAGTCCGACAGGAAGATGATGGATCCCTTCAGCACACCAATACAGGTAATAGGCGTATCTTCGCCGTAAACCTCGCGAATCTCTTTGCCTAGCTCGGCGATTCGGGTTTGAAGTGTGGTCTCATCAAGAAGGGCAGGTGTCTTCGGCACAGGGGACTCCACGCGGAGGGCGGTCCATAACCGGATTGACCCGCGGGGTTGATCGAAGAAATTGGCGATAGGCTCGGTTCAGGGACGTCGCAGACTGCCGACGTTGTACCTGACTACTACCAGACGGTCGCGGACGGAACTCGACGTGGCACGGCATCGAGTTCCAGGACAACAACAGTGCTCGCCCCTGTTTCCCACAGCGCCGTTATGGCGGCCCCTCGGAGGCCCCGTCATGGACCACGCATTGGCATTCTCCCCAGACTACGCCACAGCCCGCCAGCGAATCCGCACAGCGGCTGAGCATGCACGCTGGGAACAGCAGGCACTTGCGCTTGGCTTGGACGATCTGACCATCGACGTCGTCTGGCGAGGCCCAAAGAACGCAAAGCGCGTTCTCGTGGTCAGTAGCGGATTGCATGGCATTGAAGGCTACTTGGGCAGCGCCATTCAGCAGACTTTTCTCGCCGGGCACATGGCAGAGCAAGAACTGCCCGAGGACGTGGCCATCGTCTTCTTGCACGCGCTCAATCCGTACGGATTCGCGCACCTACGCAGGGTCAATGAGGACAACGTCGACCTCAACCGCAACTTCCTCGGCAAGGGAGAGTCGTTCACCGGCTCACCGCCCATGTATGCGGACCTCGACAGCTTCTTCAACCCAAAGAGCCCGCCGCGCGCTCCGTGGACCACCTTCCCGCGGGCCTTGTGGCTCATTGCTCGCCATGGATTGGGCTCGCTCAAAGAGACCCTGCCTGTTGGGCAATACGAGTTCCCGAAGGGCTTGTTCTTCGGCGGCCACGCCCCAAGCAAGACCCAAGAGTTGCTCGACGAACACCTGCCCACCTGGCTCGGAGACGCCGAACAAGTCGTTCACATCGACTTTCACACGGGCCTTGGACCACGGGCGACCTACAAGTTGTTCGTCAACCGGGAAGCCAACGACCCCGCTGTTGACGATGTCAAACGCTGGTTCGGCAACGACGTCGTGGAGGCGTGGGACCCAGCAGCGACGTCGTACACCATTCGCGGTGGCCTGGGCACCTGGCTTGCTGAGCGGTTCCCGGACGCCCGATACGACGAGCTCACCGCAGAGTTCGGTACCCGGAATGTCGTCCAGATTGTCGAGGCATTGCGCTCCGAAAACCGCGCCCATCACTGGGGAAAACCTGGTTCTGCCGCTTCGCGCGCAGCGTCCAACAGAATGATGCAGGCATTTGCACCTATTGACGGGGGTTGGCGTCGTGACTGTGTAGAACAGGGCATCGGCATTGTCCGACAAGCCCTCGCCGCTCTGCTGGAGACCCCATGACCTCTCTCCTCCTCTCCCTCGTTGCTCTCTCTGGCTCCGCCTTTGCCCAAGACAGCTGCCCAACCGGAGCCAAGAACGGCGAACGCATTCCGCGAAGCTCTCGCGTTCGGGTTCTCGGCCTACACCCCGACGATGCCTACAGTGCCAACCCGAGTGCTGTCGTAGGCCGGGTCGGCGTCACGACAGAGCCGTGGACCTCTGAGTCCTGCTGGTACACAGGCAGCTTCCGCGAAGCCAACGGCGAGGAACGCTACTTCTACAAGGTAGCTGTGGCCGATGCCTCACGGACCGCCACCACAACCGGCGTTCTCCCCTGCCCGCCCGAGTCGTACGCGTCGTCCGCACCGCTTCCCGACGGAACCCGCGTCAAGCTCGTCTCCGTTCACCGAGAAGACCCGCGGTACCCCGAGTGGAACCGTCTGATCGGTCTGACCGGCACCATCTCCGACCACACACCGCGCGGTGGGTGCTGGATGAGTGGTGTGTTGACCACCGATGATGGCATCGACATTGACTTGGCCCGCGGCGCCCTATGGCAGAACGACGACCTCTTCATGGCGTCGGGCAGAACGGCCTCAGCACGCACGGACCCACGAGTCTCCGCACCGGTCGTCGCCGACCTCTCCATGGATGCACCGGTGGCCTTTGACGGTCCCCGAATTCCACGAGGCCAGCGACTCCGCATCCTAGCGATCGACCCCGCAGACGCCTACTACGCCGAGCGCGAGGACATCGTGGGTCTACGCTGTACGAGCACCGAAGTCCTCCGGCGCGCCGAGACCGGCCTGTTCACCGGCGAGGTCCGCTGCGACGACCGCCGCAAGCGGTACTTCCTCAAGGTCAGCGTACAGTTGCTACCGTACTAGGGCATCTACAGCTGGGTCATACGCTCAAGTTGGCGCTCGCTGACTGTACCCACGCGGGTCTGCCGCACCACGCCGTCGGGGCCAATGATGACCGTCGTGGGTAGCGTATTGATGCTGTAGGGCGTGGCCGCTTCACCGTTCGGGTCCAGCAGAATCATGTAGTCAGCCCCGAGGCGCTGGGCAGTCGCTCGGACGCCCGCGGGTCCCATCTGCTCGTCTACGCTCACACCAATGAGGGTGACGTCGGGGTTGTTGTATTGAAAGGACGCCAGATCGGGGATTTCGCTGACGCACGGTCCGCACCAGGTAGCCCAGAAGTTCAAGACGACGGTCTCACCACGCAGCTCCGACAGTGTCACCGTCTCGCCAGTGGTGGACGACAGCGTGAAGTCCGGCGCAGCCTCCCCCACACCGGGCCCCGAGCCCGCAAAGACCTGCCAGGCAACAATGACGACGGCCACCAAGAACAAGGCAACTCCCCAGTCCTTGACGAGCCCCCAGACGAAGTTCCCTTTCTTTTCGGTCATCTCACCACCAGTACCGGTAATCGCGCGTGCCGAACGACACTCTCCGCTACCGAACCACTGAACAGCTGGGAGAAGCCGGTTCGTCCCACTGTGCTGACCACCAACATCTCGTACAGCTCTGGATCCGCCATCTTCACAATGGCTGGGGCTGGTGCACCATGCGCAATGAGCGCATCGCCGCGGCGGGGCTCAGGAATTCCGGACAGCATCCGTTGAAGCTCACGTTCCGCTGCGACCGACTGACTACGCGCCAAGTCGTTGACGATCTCACGCGCCGACGGATGGCCGAGCGAACGGCCAGATGTCGGTGCTTCCGTAATATGTAGGCCATCAATCATTAGGTCCATCATCTCAGCGATGTGGTACGCATAGGCAAGTGTGCCAGCGGAGTGTTCCGACAAATCAACGGCTACCAACATTCTCTTAGACATGATCTTCCTGGGAGTTGCCCTGCCACGGGCGGTCACACGGTAGCCGATTTCTGACAAGGCAATACGTCGCAGCCGGTCAAACGGTTGCAGACAAGGAGCCACAGTGACTCGAATTCGTGCCCGCGTTCTGAATCCACTCGGACCCAATGAGGTCGAGTACCTATCCGATGCGCTCGTCGTTATCGACGGAGAGCGGATCGAGAGCATTGGTCCATGGGACGGCGGCCTGTGCCACGAAGACGTTCGGGACGGCTTGCTCACCCCCGGATTCGTTGACGCACACGTCCACTTTCCGCAGACACGCATTGTCGGTGCAGCCAGCGGCCCCCTCTTAGAGTGGCTCGACAAGACCACCTTCCCCGAAGAATCCCGCTTCGCGGCGTCCGACCATGCCGAACGTATCGCCAAGATTTTCGTACAGAACCTCGCTGCTGCCGGCACGACAACAGCCTTGGTCTACGGAAGCGTTCACGGCCCCTCGGCAGACGCACTGTTCGCCGCAGCTACTGAAGCTGGCGTGCACGTCATTGGCGGGCCCGTGTTGATGGACAAGCACAGCCCCGAAGCCCTGATGGTCCAGGTAGGCCCTGCCATGGAAGAGCTCGCACGCCTGCACGAGCGCTGGCACACACCCGGGGGGCTCACTGAGCTGGCCGTCGTTCCACGCTTTGCGCTGTCCTGCACCCGCGAGATGCTCACCACGGCCGGCCAGTTCGCGAAGGACCACGACCTGTGGGTCACCACCCATCTGTCCGAGAACACCGTAGAGTGCCAGATCGCTCGTGAGCGCTTCGGTACCGACGACTACCTGCAGATCTACGAAGACGCAGGTATGGTCCACAGCAAGTCCGTCTACGCCCACTGCATCCATCTCACAGACAGCGAAATGGACCGCATGGCCGCAGCCAAGGCCGTCGTTGCCCACTGTCCAGACTCGAACGCCTTCTTGGGGTCCGGTCACATGCCAATCGGCAAGCTGCTCAAGCGCCACATCCCGATTGCTCTCGGCTCCGACATTGCGGGCGGACGGAGCTACCGCATTCCCCGCCAGGCCTCTGCTGCCTACGACAACGCCCTCGCCACCGGTCATCCCGTGCGGCCCGAGCAGCTGTTCTGGTGGGCAACCCGCGGGGGTGCCGAAGCTCTGGGTCAATCCGACAGCGGACAGCTCACGGCTGGATTCCGAGCCGACATGGTCGTGCACGAGCTTCCAGACTGGGTGGATGACGCCGACGGTGCCCTCGCATGGCTACTGTTCGACCACGACGCACCACGGCCACGTGACACGTGGATTCGTGGCCGCCATGTGTGGTCTCGCAATGGCAGCAGCTACCCGTGGCTACAAGCCTAAGGGCCTGTCAGTCGCGACAGTACGGACCTTCGGCTTCACTCATGACCAAGGTAGCGTCCGCTTCTCCCGGAGAGATGCGGCCAACCCAGACGTCGTAGGCACCGGATGGGGCGTCATTCCACTGGACGATGGGGTTGCGCCCCTCGGAGTCGTCTGCACAGCGCCAGTTTCCTCGGCCGTCACTGACTACAAGGGTGGTATCGGCGCTTGAACACGCAGCAATGCGGAAGGTGTAGCGACCGGCCTCGAAGTTCACTCGGTAGTCGGGCTGGGCAGGAGCGATGAATCCGCTACACGCCGGGTCGAGGTTCATGCGACGCACGCTGGACTGCCCACCGGCAACAACATCGACAGTAGCCGGGTCGTTGGTGAATCCAGAACGAAGGTTCATAGAGCCATAGCGTGGGGTACCCGAGTAGTTGGGACGCCCACCCACGGACACTGCAGGCTCAGAGACAGGAGTCGGTGCGTTCGGAGCGCTTCGGCAAGGGTCGCCGTTGGCACGCTCGGACATCCACAGATGGCCGTTGTGAAGCGGACCGTCGACGGTGCCAATCCACACGCCGTACAAGCCGCTCTCGGGCTGGGTAAACGCGACTTCTGGATTGTTTCCGCTTCCGCCGTCGTCGTCACAAGACCAGCGACCCGACGGAGAGCGAATCACCAAGCTGGTATCGCCGTCGGAGCAGAAGCCAGTGCGCAGTGCGTATTGACCGGGGTCATAGTCGATGAGGTAGTCAGGACGGGTTGCGTCTACAACACCGCGACAGCCGCCACCTAAGCCAAGTGTCGACACCTGAACGGCGGACGAGCCCGACCCACCGGCTTGGGCTGCAACCCAGCGTGGGTCACCGCTAAAGCCAGCTCGGAGTGTCGCAGTACCGTAGCGCGGAGATTGGGTGTGTTGGAGGCGATTCGGTCGCGCAGTGGTTGGCGCCGGGGTTGGTGTTGGAGCGACAGTGGCCTCACACAGAGCGCGACTGGTCAGCTCCGACAGCTTGAGTTCAGCGGTGGTCGACTCGGGGGAGACGTTGCCAATGAACACCTCGTAGGTGCCCGTACGCGGTGTGTTCAGCCGCACTTCGGGGTTCACGCCGGTGGTGTCGTCATCACACTGCCACGACCCACCCGGGCCGCGAACCAACAAGGTGGTGTCGGCGGCTGAACAGGCAGCGATACGCAGTGGGCTTCGGCCTGCACGGTATTCCAAGGTAAGCGCAGGGGCGTCCGAGGCCACGTAGCCCCCACAGTTGGGGCCCAGGTCCAATGCTGTTGTACGGATGGTCTGCTCAGCGGTACCTGCGACTCGAACCGGGATGACGCGCGGGTCACCGCTGAAGCCTGCACGCAGTGACTCTTGGACTTGCCCGGCACGTCCCAGCGGAAGGCTTCCACCACCCGTGCCCGGGGTGGGTGTTGACGTCGCGCCACCCAGCCGATCTTCAGCATTGTAGCGAGATAGCACACCTTCGACCTGCATCAAGACATCCACAGCTGCCTGGGACGGTGCCGAGAGTCCTTCAACCGCCGACTGTCGTTGGCCACAGGTGGTGTCCACAGCGACAACACGTGCGGGGACCTCGACTTGCCGGCCTTCGAGGGCGTCTCCAAAGGCGGTCACCTGCTCATGACAGCGGCGACGGGTGGGCGCATCGTCGAGCTGGGAGCATGCGGTGGCTTGCTCCGACAGGGTCTCCCATTGCTCCAAGATCTGCTCTGAGTCTTCTTCTTGTCGTGTGGCCAACGTGTCGCGCTGCATGGCCGAGGCTTGGTCGGTCGCCGAGCGCTCACACTGCTGTTCAGCGAGCATGCTGCTGACGTCGACGTCAATGACAAAGCTACCAAGAGGGTTTCCGGGGTCGTTGACCACCGTTCCGCCGGGATTGTTGATGAGGGCCAGACGCATCTCATCAATGTCTGGGCCAACACCTGTGGCTTCGCTCAGCACCAAGTTGGCATTGCCGCCTTCGAGCTGCGGTTCTTGCACGCGGTCAGTGATGAGCGACAGCAGCGAGTTGCGTGAGTAGGTCACCGCTTCCGACGCCGTCACCTGGCCGTCGCGATTCAAGTCGCCCCAGCCGTGCAGCGCGCCCAACGTCAGGTAGCTAAACGCTGGCCGCCCACCCATAGGGAGCGGGCCAGCAAACTGGTTGGACGATGTTGCCGTAAGAACCGTTGCGGCAGTCGAGACGGACAGGCCGATGGGAATCACCGGCTGAAGGTCCGCGACCAGGGCGTCTCCACTGGGTGAGCGACCGGAAAAGCAGGTGTCGAGAATCGCGACGGTCTCGGCCTGCGAGCCTTCAGCGAGCGTTGCCAGAACCTTGTCCCGAGACACACTTCGGCTGTAGATACCGCGCGCGGTACCGCTGGCGTCAACGCCAACAAGCATGCCGTCGTCGCCGCCAAGGCCGGGAGCACCATGTCCAATGAAGATGAACCACAGCGTGCCGCCCTCTTCAACATCTGCGGCGGCTTGATGAACGGCGGCCAAGATACCGTCATTGGTTCCTTGGGGGTCGTCCGTAGCCATACGGCCGTCGCTGTCCCGGATGGGGTCGACGAGCAGGCGAATCTTGTGACTGGGCACACCACGGGCACTCAAGAACCGGTACCAGTCCAGCGCATTCTGTGCGGCTCCGGGCACATCCGGTAGGTACGTATAGTTCTCAACGCCCACGATGATGGCCGCGTCTTTGCCGCCACCGGACATCCCTTCCGGGACCTGTGACAAGTCAGGCCACGACATGGGATCGGCCATTGCCACCGCCGACGTCGCCAACCATAATCCAAGCGCTACAGCCATTTTGCGCATGTCACATCTCCAAAAAAAATTGCCTAGATGTCTAGGCCGCAGCGCTAGTCGCCACACGTCGGCAACACCGGAAAGGGTACGAGCGCGACGTCCATTGGACATCCTTCCGTTCCCTCTGGTGCGACCAAAAATCCAACCGAGCCCACGGCCGCGTCAGGCGGCATAGCCGTCTCACCAAAGGTCGTTGGCCAGTAGCAACCTCTCCAACCGGAGACGTCGCCAAAGTCCTCTTCTGCAGGAATCGCAACCGCGACCAACCGCTCTTCACCGAGCTTTGGACGCTGGACCTGCGCTTCTCCCAAGGACAAGCTCCGCTCTACGAGGTCGTCCTGATCGGGCGAATAGGGCCAGATGACCAACGCCCGGCCGTCGCGCTCCACGCTGTACACGCGTACGCGAGAGGGACGGTCGACAAGAACCATAGGCTCCATTCGGTCGCCTTCGCAGTACTCACCACTGTTTCCAGTGATGACCATACGAACCGTGCGACCATCGGCCCCAGTGCGATGCCCCTCGGTCAAGCCGAGCTCATTGTCCCAGCGACAGGAGGGCTCTTCGGCGTCTTCTAGACCGTACAGTTCGGGTAGAAAGCTGACCGGAGCCATACGGGTCGTCACGCCTAAGCCGTCAACGTAGGTAGGCACCAAGTTCAGGCCATCGCCCGTTCGAGCCAACTGCATGCGCATGGACGGGCCTTCGAAGTTGCTGTCGTCAATGCGAACGCGTTGGTTCGCGAAGGCACCAGCGACCTCGCCCACAAGCACCTCACCCACTCCACCCACACTGCACTGGCTCTCCGCCCAAACCGGTGGTTCGACACGAAGGGCTTCGCGACCAAAGCGGGCCGAGACCTGCGCGGCCATGCGACCGAGGTCACCGCGAAAGGTCTCCTGAAGGTGGCCAAGATCGACGTATTGACGCTCGATCTGAAGCGTAAAGCACGACCGCCAGCGCTGACGCCGCGGGTAGCCCTTACGAATGTACTGGGCCTGCTCATCAAGCTGGGCCAAATGAGCAACCGTCGCTTCACAGCGTCGCTTACCCAGACGCCCAGCACACACCGCTGTGCGCGCTTGCTCATACGCGTCCGCGCGAGCACTCTGAAGTGCAACGACCTCAGACCCGGCAACGCCGTAGCCCGTGTAGTGGCGAAACTCAGCGTCTGGCGGGAGGGTCTGGCACTCCGGAGCACCCGGTGGTGGCGGGTCAGCGAACGAAACGCCCGCCCAGCACGCCACAAGAGCAATTGGAAGTATCCGGCGCACTAGCGACGCGGAGTCGGTGCGCGACGCATTTCAGGAGCGGGATCGATGCGGTCCATTCCACTTCCTTCAACCGGTACAGGACCGTCTCCGAGTGTCGAACGCACACCAGTCCGGCCCGCTTGCAGGTCGTCGGACGATGCGTACATGCGAACGCGGGCGAGGTAGCGAGGTCCAGACGCGGACTCCATCACCGGGTCCAGACAAGTCAGCGAGTCCTTGACGCCGCTGATGAGCGACTCTGCATTCGACAGCGCGACATCGCCTTGGATAGAGAAGGTCTGTCCAAGGTACTCCGCGACCTGGCGGCGAGCGTCATCACGAGCATCCCGGCGAGCATCTTGCTCGGAGTCCGTGCGCTCGCTCACACCACTAAACAACACCATGCCGTCGCGCTCTTCGAGGCTGTTCATGTAGCTGTCACAGCGCGGAATCTGGAATGGAACCGTGCGGTACGCGAAGTACTGCGGCTCGGACCACTCGCTCGACATGGAGAAACCGCGGGAGTTGGTGAAGTCGACGCTTCCCACTTGCTCAAGCTGCTTGATGATGGGCTTGAGGCCAGACTTGCTGGACACCATGCGATGAATGCGGGCGGTCCCCTTCCACGACTCGCTGATGTACTCGCCAGTACAGCGCTCTGGGGTGCGAAGACAGCACTCTTCCAGCTCGCCTAGACCGCCGTCCAGAATCACTTTTTCAGTGATGTGGTACTCGATGCCAGCCATAGACTTGCGTCCCCAGCTGCCACCAATCTCGACCATGGGCAGGCCAATCGAGACGCCAATTCCAGTCTCCGTGGCCCAGAGCTCTTGGCGACTCTCGGTCGCAGGAACAGTCTGGAAGCGCAGCGATTCACTACAGCTACTAGGAGCGGCCGAGTAGGTTCCGGCACGACGCGGGTCGGGCTCACCACCACCAGGGGCTGCGTAAGGAACGACGAAGCTGCCCATAGGCGGCGACGGCACGCTGGACGGTGGTGTCAGGACCAGCTCAGGGGCGCTCGCATAGGCCATGACCCGTTCAAGTAGGCGTTGCTCGGCTTTGCCAGCAACGGCGGGTGTAACGAGGCCCACAAGGGCAACCGCGAGAACGGCGCGAGTCAGTGTCATCTATTCCTCCAGTTTCGGCGCACCCTACTAAGGTCCTGCGCATTGAGCGAACCCTTACGCGGCGCAACGCCAAGCATTCAAAATTCAGGTACAGATTGTACGCTCATAGTGAACGTACCAGTATTTTGGATCTTTCACTGGGTGCGCAGATTCCCCGCCATGAGCGTGGTACCCAGGCCACAGGAGGCTCTGTGACACTCGCGATCTTGTGGCTGCTCGCCTGCCAACCACAAACGCCGCCGGATCCGCCGGACTACGACCGGGCCATGGCTAGCGTGTTGGCCAGTCTCGATGAAGCCGCACGCCTTGACGTCGCCTCACAAGACGAAGACGCCCGCACATCCTGGCGTCGGGCGTACACCGAGTTCAACGACATCCTCGAGCCGGGGCTGCGCGAACACATCCCAAACAACGACGTTGTCCTCATTGAGGTGCGCTTCGGCCTGTTCCGCGCAGCACTGGAGCGCACACGAGGCTCCTCACGCCAGGAACTACGTTCGCTAAAACAAGCTCTGGAGGCGGCAGCACCCGCACTTGACGAGCCAGAAGAACCCGACTCGGACAGCACTACTGGGGAAGAACCGGGGACCGGGGGCTGAGCACGCTGCGACGAATCGTCAGACCCGACTGGTAGGCGGCAACGCGCGCCGCTTCTTCGTCCAGCTCGCCGTCTGCCGTGACATCCACACCGTCCGAACCTGTTGTGAAGGTGGCCTCGACATTCTTGATGCCGTCGGCCCAGCTCACACGGGCAAACACGCGGTACTCGGTGTTCGGGGCAAGCGGCTCACGCGGAACCAACGCGATGGAGTACGGGAACGGCAAAACGGTCGTGCCGGGCTGAATCTCGTACGCCGGCACCAGGTTGTTGTCCGGGTCCAGAATCTGCTGTTCGAGAAGCACCAACCCATAAGGGTTTTCGTCGAACGCATCGCTGCCCAAGGCAGACGACGACACGGTGATGGTGATCGGGTAGCCGACGACTGCCGCCTCTGGAACGATCTCGGTCGCGAAGTTGTTCACGATGCTGAACGGCACGTTGGACTGACCGTCCTTGGGGTAGACGAAAGGCTTCTCGACCCGGTCATCCGATGGAAACTCTGACAGGTTCTCATAGACGGAAGCTTCGCCCGAACGCCCATAGCCGGAGTCAAACACACCAGGTTGAAGCACGACCTGACGCGTAATCCAGTGATCCATCCACACATCCACCTCGTTGGGCACTGTGCCAACAGAGGGAAGCTCTAAGGTCCAATAAAAGACGATGCCGGAGTCTTGGTCCAGCGCATCGTAGCCCTGAGCCCGCAAGCGCTCAGGAGAGGTCTCCCCAGTGAACCCAGGGTTCTCCGGGCTCTCGGATTCACCACTTGATTCCTCGCGAAGAAAGCCGTTCTGGTCGACGTATCGGGCATGGGCGCGCGACGCTGCGGAGTACTCATCGTCCACCGGGGCGGGTGCTTGACCGACCAAGCGGCGGTAGCAGTTTCCACGAACAGCCGCTGCAATCGCGTTGTCGGACGCCTTGGCGCTGCCGGGCGCGCTGTCTTGGCACGCCTCTTCAACGGAGGTGAACTCGGGGCGACAGCCTGCAAGGGCCACAACGCTAGCGATAAAGACAAGAGAGGTACGCATGGTGGGAGTTTACCCCACATCCGACGTGGTCGACACGTCACGGCGCCGAAACACGACAAGGAGGTTGTTTGCGGGCATTTCTATACGGCTTTCTCGGATCAGCCCGACTGTGGCTGCCAACGCGGTGACATCGTCCAACTCGCGCACGCCCCACCGCGGGTCCGTCTGCTGAAGGTAGTTGATCTCAAAGGCGATATTCGACGCACACAGCTCACCCGACTCACGAAAGGGGCCGTACAAGACCAGCACCCCGCCCGGGTTCAGCGCCATGGCTGCCCCACGAACCAAGCCGGGTGTGACCTGTGGTGGCGCTGCGTGAATCAAGTTCACGGCCAGAACAACATCCACTGGGTCCAGTTTCCATGGAAGCTGGGTGACGTCGAGATGCTGAGGGGCCTGCAAACGCGCGCTTCCCTCGTCCAGCCACAAGGTCGTGGACGCCAGAGCTTCGGGATCAAGGTCCGCAGGAAGCCAGTCGAGATTCGGAAATGCGGCGGACAGCTTGGCACTATGCACCCCACTTCCGCAGGGGACTTCTAGAACGCGCCCGACGTCGGGAAGCACAGCGCGAAGGGCCAGTGCAATCGGTTGTGCGTTCCTGTGGGCTGCCGGACTCTCGCGTCGCATTCGTCGTTCCTCGGAGCGGTCAGATAGAGTCCACTCATGAATGACGCAACTCTCGCCATGCCTACCCTCGGCGGCAAGCAACTCTGGGGCGACTGCTTCGTCTTTGAAGGCTTCCGCATACAGCGCAACTTCATCACGGGGCACCACCGACTCATTGACCCGCAGCTCCGACGGCGGGGTCGTGGGACCTACGACGACTGCAGAAGTCGGTTCGAGCGGATGCGTGAGAGGGATGAACTCAAGCGTTCTTCGACTCATTTAGTCGTGCTGCTGCATGGCATCTTCCGCGCGGCGGAAGGGTGGCGCCCCATGGCACGGGCCCTCAACGTTGCTGGGTACGCAACAGCCGCCATCACCTACCCAAGCACAAGGCGGGGACTCGAGCTGCACGCGGACCAAGTCGAGGAAGTGCTGGAGTCATCCGACGACATTGAGACGGTGTCCTTCGTCACCCACAGCATGGGAGGGTTGGTAGCGCGAGAGGTACTGGGTCGTTCTGGGGGGTGGCGGAACCGAATCGCCGTGAACCGACTGGTCATGATCGCGACCCCCAACAAGGGCGCCGCCATTGCGGACATCCTTGTGCACCTCAAGCCCTTCCGCGAGATTGCCGGCCCCGCCGCCTCGCAGCTGACCACAGAGTACGTGGACCTGCTCGCCCATCCATCGTGTCCCTTCGGTGTGGTCGCTGGCGTTCGCGGAGATGGCAAGGGCTACAACCCTCTGCTGCCTGGCGACGATGACATGACGGTTAGTGCAGCGTCCGCACTGCTCGAAGGTGCCGAGGATAGCTTGGTCGTCCCTGGCGCCGTGCACACCTTCATCCAGCAGACGCCCGAGGTCGTTCGCGCCACGGTTCGCTACTTATCCTCTGGCAAATTTCAGGAGCCCGTCGCGTGAGAGCTGGCGACCGAATCGATCGCTACGTCATCGAGCGCGTGCTCGGACAAGGCGGCATGTCCGTGGTCTACCTGGCCCGACACCGGCGTCTCCGCTCAAAGCACGCCATCAAGGTCCTTCAGGTCAACGGACCGCAGATCCGCAAGCGACTCTTACTCGAAGGACGTGTTCAAGCCTCGCTCAAGCACCCCAATATTGTGGCGGTCACCGACGTCATTGAGCAAGGCATCAACCTCGCTTTGGTGATGGAGTACGTGAACGGTCCAACGCTGTACGAGCTGGTCCAAGAGCCCATGAGCGTAGAAGAAGCGCTGCGAATCTTCCGAGGTATCGCCTCCGGAATCGGAGCGGCACATGAGGCGGGACTCGTTCACCGTGACCTGAAGCCCGCCAACATCATCATGGCCCGCACCAACGTTGGCATGGTGCCCAAGGTGAGCGACTTTGGACTGGTCAAGGTCATTGAAGAGGGCAACACCCGCACTGGCGTGATGATGGGAACGCCCAACTACATGTCGCCTGAGCAAATCAACGACGCCTCCAAGGTCGACCATCGAGCAGACCTATGGGCGCTTGGGGTCATGCTGTACGAGATGCTGACCGGGACCACACCGTTCGCCGGCGAGAATCACCTGGCGACCTTCAACAAGATCGCGAACCGACAGATGCGCCCGGTCACCGCTCTGCGCCCCGACCTGCCAAAGGTCATCGTCGAAGCCCTCAACGGCCTGCTCACGGTGGATGTAGACAAGCGCATTCAATCGGCCAACGACGTCCTTTCCAAGCTGTTCGTAGACGGACAACTGCTTGACGGGCCAGACCGAGCCGATGACTTTCGAGAGACCCTGTTCACTCCACAGAGCGCTCCCATCCGAGGCGTATCAGAGCCAGTCCACCCCATTGATGCAACCCGCTTGCTCGGAGACGAAACTCCACAGCCAGCTGCTCCAGCCAAAGCCCAACCACACCCCATCTCGCGGCGTTTTGGAATGCTCCTTTTCGTCATCCCAATGGTGCTCTTGTCCGCCTGCATCGTGGTCATCAGCGTCTTCTTGAACCAGTTCGGTCCACCATCCGTCGAAGCACTCCCCCCCGTAGCAGAGCCGATTGTAGCGGGTCCCGTGCGCGATGTGACGCTCAATATCGTGGGCGTAGAAGACGGAATTGATGTTGTGGTGGTCTCGGCCGGCCAGCGAGTGACCCGTCAGGGCTCGGGCCCAGTCCTGATGACGGGCATGCCGGTCGGCGGAGCAAACCTTGGATGGGCAGCCGGAATGGGCTGCATCTCGGACTCCTGCCCAGCACAGTGCGAGACCTGGTGTACGACGGGTGACACAAGCGTGAATGTGCCAGCAGGTGAAGGGGCAGCAACGCTGGGACTCATCGCATCCTCAGCCAGTCCACGAGCCCTCATCATCCGAGGTTCGCAGCCCATTACTCGTGCTCGACTGGGCCCGATTGTGGGTGTTCCTGATGGGTCCAGCGTCGTCTTTGACAGCGTTCATCCTGGCAGACACCTTCTGTTCATCGACGTTGGCGAGTGCCCAGACAGCGCTCTGGATTGCAGCAACGACCCAGGTCTAGAGTGTCCGACCGGCTGTGCCTCAATTGGGCAAGCCATCACCGTTGCGGCGAGTACACAGCCGATGGATGTCGCCGTAGAGCTTCCCTCACCTGCAGGCGCTCCCCCCCAAGCAAGCAGGACGCCAGCCGTTGTCAGTGGAGACGCATTCGCCCGCTGGCTGGAACGGCATCCTGAATGGGAACGGGACGCAGCGATTGACGATGGCCGGGTGAACCGGCGCTACCTACGCAACTGGACGCCGAGCCCACCAGGTGGAGCCGTCACCATGGTGTCGTGGGAAGCGGCGTCGGCCTACTGCGAGGGCCGTGGCGGTGTACGTTCCGCCGATTCCACGCCCATGACATGGGTAGGCGCCCCAGATGAAGAGTGGCGGAGTGTTGACGGACTGCCGGCATCACGAACGTCTGGCGGCGACGTCAAGACCGGGGAGCCCAATGGCCGCGCCATCGCAGAACGTGGATTCCGCTGCACACGCTAGGTACTACAGCTGGTCGAGATGCCCTTCGTCGCTGTCGCCCATCTCTACACCGCCCTTCGGGAAGTACTCCGCCCAGCGTTCGTTCACGGTCTTAGCGGTGTCATCGTCGCAGAACAGCTCGTCTGGGTAGGTGCCCTTCATTCGGCTGTCGATGACAATGGTTCCGCCGTACACGAGGTGGTTCCGCTGCACTCGTACTGACTGGGCAGTGATGTCGGCAGCCGGCTCAAAGCGCGTGAACACATTCCACAAAAAGCGAGTGGGCGTGCTGGCAGCACGGGTTGCGTCGTCCACCAAACAGACCAGGGGCCAGTCCGGAAAGGACTTAGCGACATGTTGCGCAAAGTCCGGGTCTTCCTTGTGGGACGGGCCGCTGACGCACAAGCAACCGCCGCAGAACACAGCCGCATCGGTCACACCGCCGGGAAGCTCTCCACGGAACTCGCGCGGCAGATCACGAATGGGGTCTCCCACTCCGAGCATGACGCCCTTGGAGCCTAGATTGACCTCTGGTCCTGCATAGTCGAGCGTATCCATGGACATATTACTGATGATGTACAGGTCCGTCTCGGGCTGGAAGCGCGCGAGCAGGTGTTCCAAGGTCTCGACCGGATTCTGAAGATCGATGGGCTTGTCGGCAATCCATAGGAACTTGGTGAGGGACAGCTGCCCTTCTCCCAAGATGCGAAGTGCAGCAGACATCGCTTCTCGGCGGTAGCGCTGCTTGACGACAGCACCGGCGAGCGCGTGGTAGCCAGTCTCTCCGTAGGTCCACAGGTCCACTACGTTCGGCATGACCACCGGGAATAGCGGGGAAAGTAGGTCTTGCAGGTAGTCGCCAATGTACAGGTCTTCCTGCCGCGGCTTTCCAACAACGGTCGCAGGCCACACCGCATTCTTGCGTCGACAGATCGTGTCTACATGAAACACCGGGTAGTCATGCTGCCAGCTGTAGTAGCCATAGTGGTCCCCAAATGGTCCCTCTGGCTGAACGTCATATGGGCGAACCTTACCCAGGAAAGCGAACTCAGCATCTGCGACAATCCGGTGTGGATGGTCTGTTGGACTACGGGCCATCTTCAGTCGCTTGCCGGCCAACAGAGACGCTAGGAGCAGCTCTGGGACGTTCTCTGGGAGCGGTGCAATCGCACTCACAATGAGCGCCGGCGGCCCACCGACCAGCAGTGTGACAGGCAAGTCTCTGCCCTGTTCCTGGGCAATCTGGTGGTGAAATCCGCCACCCTTGCCAATTTGCCAGTGCATTCCTGTGGTCTGCGGACCGTGCCGATGAATGCGGTACATGCCGAGGTTGTGTGAGCCGTTGTCTGGGTGTTCCGTATAGACCAGGGGCAACGTCACAAAGCTGCCTCCATCCTGCGGCCATGACTTCAGCATCGGGATGCGCGTCATGTCTGGATTGCGGTCGACCACTTGGGTGACAGGACCACCGCGCACATTGCGCAGGCCCAGGTGGGTGGCTTGACGGAAGAAGCTTCGCTTTTCCCAGGCCTTGCCCACCGTGGGCGGGATGAAGTCGTGAATCAGGCCAACCGCCGTCTCCACGAACTCCTTGGGACGGCCGCCGAACGCCATGTCCACGCGCTTGCGTGAGCCAAATAGGTTGGTGACCACCGGGATGTCGTAGCCCTTAGGATTGGTGAACAACAGCGCCGGACCGTTGGCTGCGATGACGCGCCGGTGGACCTCGGCCATCTCCAAGTTTGGGTCGACGGGGGCATTGATCTCGACCAACTCGCCCGCATCGCGCAGGTTGTTGATCAGTGTGGGAATGTCGCGTACGGACACAGGTGCTCCAAGGCTTACAGCACGGTTAGCCCGATGCATTCCCCATGGCGTGGGGCCAATCGTTGCTGCCGGGCTACGATGCGCCTCAGACGGAGGATGGCGCATGAGTCGATGGATTGTCGCAGGACTGATGTTGGGGTTGGCTGGCTGTGCCACAACGTACAGCCGCGGCCGAAAAATCGCCGAACAGGGCCGCTTCGAGGAAGCATCCCGCTACTGGATGGCGGCGTTGGACGAGGATGAACTGGCGAATGGTCCACGCAAGGGACTCGACCAATATGGTTCGTCCGCAGTCTGGGTCTACATGGAAATCGCCGAAGAGCACGAAGCCGAACAGCGCTTCGAACAAGCGATTGCCACCTACGGTCAAGCCTTGTCGATGGCCAATGACCTGGCCGCCTACGACGTCGATCCTGGCCTGGACAGAATCGAGCTAGACGCTCTCATCGTTGACATTGAGGACCGCCTCACGGCGTACCGCTACGACCAAGGTGTCGCGGCGGCCGAGCGTCGTGAGTTTGATGCGGCCATTGTCTGGTGGGACCAAGCCCGTGAACTGCGAGCCAACTACTCGGACACCACCTCGCGTATTGGCCTGGCACACCTCGAAGCGGGCCATGATGCGCTTGCTGCGCGGCAGTATCCAGATGCTCTGGATCAGTGGTCTCAAGCCATGACCTGGGGCCAGGTCGACGAAGCTCGCGCCTGGTACGACGTCACCGCTGTTGCCCTCGGCCGGCACTACCTGAGCAACGGCGCCTGCCGCAGCGCGTTCGAGCTGTTCGACGGTGTTCGGACCACGGCCAACGACGCATCGCTGGGCGAGAGCATCGCACTGGCCGAGGACTGTGCACGCGTAGAGGTCGTTGTCTCCCCATTCGAGCGCACTGCAGGTGGACCACTAGCCGAGCTCGACGTCGCCACAGTGGTCACCGACGCCGTCACCGAGAGTATTCGTGCGAATGCCAGCCGGTACCTTCGCATTGTCGATCCCGTCCTCGCTGGAGACATGCCCAACACATTTGGCCACCGCTTCGCCGTCCGAGGCAGACTGACCCAAGTTCAGTATGAACGCCCCGAAGCCGTGACCGTCGCCATGGCAACAGACGGCACACGCAAGATTTCCTGTCCGCCCCTCGATGGCTACGGCGACTACTCTGAGGAGCTGTGCGACGAGACCGTCACTCTGACTGCAGACCTCACGACCGCAGAGGTCAGGCTTGGATTGATTGGCTCCGTACGCGTCAGTGACCCGCGCACCGGTGAGCTGATGACCACACGTAGTCTCGACCAGCGCACCCAAGAGACCATACGGACCCGGTCGGCATTCCGCCTGGACGGTGCTCGAGTAGCAACCGGCGAAACAGGAACACAGGCTATCTACGCTGTAGATCCCAATCTGCTGAGTATCTCGACGACGTCCGCGACACTGCCAGACGACGCCACCTTGGTTCGTGGTGCTGGTACTGGCTTGGCACAGAGTGCTGCTGAAGCCATCTTGGCTGTGATTGATGTTGAGCCTGAACCGTCGCAACCGCGAGGGCTAGACATTCCAACTCCAATGACCGACGCTTCGCAGATCGAGTTCGGGGACCCCGAACCGACAGAAGAAGGCGCGCCGACTCGCGCAGTCATTCGAAACCGCCCAGAGTGAACCCGCAGAGTATCTAGCGTTTCGTCCGCTTTTTTGGCTCGTTCATCTTGGCTTCTTCGGCAATGCGCTTCTTGGTCGCTGTCCATGAGCAGATGGGACAGCCGGTCAGGTCATGGTAGCGAGCCGGACAGTATTCACGTCCGAAGAAGATGATCTGAAGGTGCAGGTCGTTCCACGACTCGCGTGGGAACAGCGCCTTCAAGTCGCGCTCGGTCTTCTCAACATTCTTGCCGTCCGACAAGCCCCATCGCGCAGCCAAGCGATGGATGTGTGTGTCTACGGGAAATGCGGGAACACCGAACGCCTGGGACATCACCACGCTCGCAGTCTTGTGGCCTACGCCAGGCAGTGCCTCAAGCTCAGCGAAGGTCTGGGGCACTTGACCATCGTGGTTGTCGAGCAACAACCGACACAGCTTGTACAGGTTCTTCGCCTTCGTATTGGACAGACCAATCTGACGAATGAGGTGTTTGAGCTGCTCGACGGTGAGCGACGCCATGCTGCTCGGTGTGCCCGCAGCGGCAAACAGCTCTGGACTGATCTCGTTGACCTTCTTGTCCGTCGTTTGCGCGGACAAAAGTACGGCGACAAGCAAGGTAAATGGGTCCGAATGGTCCAGTGGTACCGGTGTCTCCGGGTACAGCTCAACTAGCATCTTATGGATTCGGCTCGCTTTTTCTGAGCGCTTCATCAGTCTCTCCACTCCGCACTCTGGCTAGGGCCAAGCGCGTGCCGAATCGCCGGGTCCGAGGTCAGTAAAAGTGCATACCTCTGAATTTCGAGCAGGCCCTAAGGAGCCGCTGGTTCCTCGAAGAGCACGATTCCGACCTGCGCCGTCACACCTACGACCTCAGACTCGGCATTCGCGCTACCCGAGAGCGAGCCCGACGTCTCGCGGACTCGGCTGACAATCACCTGAGCGTACTGAAGGTCCTCCGCAGAGACGCCGAGACTAGATGGGCTGGACGTGACCGAACCATTGCGACCTAGGCAGTCGTGTCCCCCCAACGACTCGTTGTCGTTGCTGACGTAGATGACACTCACCACAACGGCATCTGACAGAGTGCCGCTGTACTCCACGTCAAAATCGCCAAAAGGAACGGTCGGCAGAACATCACCATCGAGGTCTGGTGCGTCTACAGAGAACGCGCTCGGCGTGCGGGTAAGTGTCCCGTCCAAGGTTCCGGCCTCGGCATTGCCCGAGATGGTGACAGAAGCATTGCCCGAGGCGATACCCGACGCGTCGATGCCGCCCACCAAGGCATTCGGCTCGTCAGACGCTGGCTGTGTACCGAAGGCCCCGTTGGGCGGCAATGTGATTTGGACCGATGACAAGCCCACAGGGGCAAGAACACCGAGCAAATTCTGCCCACGACTCCATGTGGTCACGCAACCACCCGAGCTCGGCAGCCCATCCGTGTATCGGAAGGTATCATTGCCGCCTATGCCGCCAAGAATGGCGCTGATCTGAAGCAAGTCCGGATTCGACCAGCCCACACCCATGTACTCGGCCTGCTCAATCCAACCGGCAATCACGGGTCCGCCACCCGGTCCCTGGGTGTCAGGGTCGTCCGTGTCGCGGTCGTCAGTTCCTTCGGTGTCCGGGTCACGAGTGTCCCCGTCTGGATCAGAGTCCGGGTCCCCGGTCCCTTCGCCCTCAATGTAGTCCTCGAACGGGCCACCCAGGTAGGGCCAGCAACCAGCAAGAAGAAGCAAAGGAAGAACAACAAGACGGCCAGGTGTAGTCATGTCCCGTTCTAGCCAGTTCAGTCACGCATCCGCCACACAAACAGCGGACTAAACACGCTACTCCTCAGCCTCAAGCGCAATGTAGCCGCGCTTTGCCAGTGAGCCTGCGACCACGGATTCCACACCACCACTGCCCGATATCAATCCGCTGTACTCTGTAATCCGCTCCAAACGCAGTTCAATGAACTCCGTCCCAACCGGGGCCTCAGTGGCATTGATGGAGAACCCTCCACCCGCAACAGTACAGACCCCTCCGCCGAGAATCTGAAAGTCTCCATCCTGGAACAAGAAGGTGGCAACAACAGTGTCGTTGCCTGTGCCCGACCACAAGACATTGAAAGGCTCACGCGGGTAGACGAAGATGCTCTCGCCATCGATATCCGGCTCACTCCAGGTGAAGTCTCCCGGCATTCGGGTCAAGACACCGTTTACGCTGCCGTCATCTACGCTTGTATTGATGTCTACCGACGCATTGAACGGTGGCGTAGTCGACTCTGAGGTGCCCCCAACCCGCACATTGGGGTCATCATCCCAAGGGGTCAGACTCATAGATTGGCCGGCCACACCAACGCTGACGGAATTGGGAAGCCCCGCGTCAATCGTCATTGAACTCGAATCCTGAAAAAGGCTGGACCCTCCGGAACACTCCCCGACTGCGGCGAATGTCGATCCATACGTCCAACCTAGCCCTGTAGCCCCCGCCCCGATGAACGCGGACTGAAGGCCAATATCGGCGTCCTGCCCCCAGTAACCACCCATATACTGAATAGAAGCGACCACCCCAAAGAGCGTCGGACCATCTCCGACGACGTCGCTATCCGGGTCATCCGTGTCGCGGTCGGATGTGTCGCGGTCGGATGTGTCTCGGTCAGACGTGTCCCGGTCGGATGTGTCCCTGTCGGACGTATCCAGATCGTCAGACCCCTCGCCGTCCACGTAGTCCTCGTAAGGCCCTCCCAAGTACGGCCAACAGCCTGCAAGAGCGAACAACGGGACGACAACAGCAAGTCTGGAGATGAGCATGACCGCCTATACAGGCGGTCGATGTGAACTGTCGAGAGAAACCTACACACTCGCGAAAACCGAACGCTCTGATTAGCAGATACAAAGTATGTGAATACAAGCAAAACCTGGCACTATCGCCACCGAGAGTTGGCACGGAGCCTGCACAAGGGAGAGTACCCAGGAGGTATTCATGCTCCCCTTCGTTCTCGCCGCTCTCATGCAGTCTCCCAACACCGATGTCGACTACACCGACCAGCCTGAGGTTCTCGTCGAACAGTGCGGCCGCCGGCTCGTCGCAGACATGGACTACGACCTTGGTCGGCACATCCTGTACGTTCAGGACATTGCCACGGACGAAATCGTGTACAACGAAGACGTGGCTGAGGGGTCGACGGCACAAGACCACGCCGACACACTCAACATCTGTGAAATTGCTGGCTAGTCAACGACTACAGGCGAAACTCTTCCGTCTCTGTGATGGGTCGCTCAGCCATGTCATCGGCGTGGGTCACCCGGCTCAAGAACGTCTCCATGAGCTGGCCCTCCAATACTTCCGTCTCCAGAAGATGGAGGGTCATCTCTTCGAGCAACACACGGTTGTCGAGCAAGATCTGACGCGCACGGTTGTGGCAGCGCTCCAAAATGCCGCGCACCTCCCCCTCAACCGCCTCTGCGGTTCCAGCAGAGGACGCCCCACCGGCCAAGCCCTGGGGCATGCCCAGCGCATTGTTCGCTTCGCCCGCGAACTCAATAGCGCCAAGCCTGCTCATGCCGAATCGCGTGACCATCTGACGAGCAATGCCCGTGGCACGACGGATGTCATCGCTCGCGCCGTTGGTGACGTCTCCGATGACAATCTCCTCTGCGGCACGCCCACCGTACAGGCCGGTGATCTGGTTCAACAGATCAGTCTTACTGCTCAGGTACTTGTCTTCTTGGGGGTTGTACCAGGTGTATCCGAGAGCCGCGACACCGCGGGGAATGATGCTGACCTTCTGTACGGCCATGGCACCTGGGCTCGCGGCTGCGGTGATGGCGTGGCCGCACTCATGGTACGCAACCACGCGTTTTTCGGGGTCGGACAGTCGGCGGCTCTTGCGCTCAAGGCCACCCACAACACGCTCAATGGCCTCTTGAACGTCTTCAAGCTCAATGGCAGTCGCTTCCCGGCGGGCCGCTAGCAACGCAGCTTCATTGAGGGCATTTGCAAGGTCTGCACCGGCAAATCCAGAGGTGAGCTGGGCAATGACGTTCATGTCCAACGCCTCTGACACCTTCACCTTCTTGGCGTGAACCTTCAGAATATCCAAGCGGCCCTTGAGGTTGGGACGGTCGACAGACACCTGCCGGTCAAAGCGTCCGGGGCGCAACAAGGCGCTGTCCAAGGTCTCTTGCCGGTTGGTCGCCGCCATGACGATGATGCCCATGCGGTTGTCGAACCCGTCCATCTCAACGAGAAGCTGGTTGAGTGTTTGTTCACGCTCGTCGTTGCCGACCGATCCACCACTACGGGTCTTACCAACGGCATCGAGCTCATCGATAAAGATGATGCACGGGGCGTACTCGGTGGCTGTCTTGAACAAGTCGCGCACTCGCGCGGCTCCAACACCCACGAACATCTCCACAAAGGCGGAACCCGAGATGCTGAAGAAGGGCACACCGGCCTCTCCAGCCACGGCTCGCGCCAGCAGGGTCTTTCCTGTACCCGGCGGTCCCATCAGAAGAACACCCTTTGGCGGGCGTCCCCCAAGAGTGGTGAACCGCTCCGGAGTCTTGAGGAAGCTGACAATCTCAAGCAGCTCAGCTGCGGCTTCATCCACACCCGCGACATCTGCAAAGGTGACACCGGTCCCCTCTTCTGGGGCCAACTTTGCCGATGACCGACCGAACGCTGCGGCACCTGCGCTGGAAGGGTCACGGCGGCTGAACATCATGAAGAAGACGAACAAGCCAAGCATAGGAAGCATCAAGATGAGCACGCTGGCTTCGCCGCATCCGCTCGGGGGCGTGGCCTTGTAGCTGACGGCGTGGGCATCCAAGAGCGGCACAAAGGTCTCGTCTGCCAGCACCCGGGCCGTTGTGTAGCGCTTGGGGGCGTCAGCAGTGTCGTCTTTGGGCGTCGCTACGACGAGCACACCATCGAACACGAGGGAGTCGATCTGGTCTTCAGCGACAAGCGTCTTGAGCTCCGACCAGGTGACGTCCTCCCCGCCGACCGGAATGGCTCGCCACAACATGCTCATCAGCAACGCGCCAACGAGCACCAGAAGCACCACAGGCATCCAGCGCATCATGGGGCTTTGGGGGGATTCTTCGCTCACTGTCCGCGTCCTCGGCGCCCAGTTGCTTCATCGAGCACTTGGAGCGTCTGTTTGTACAGGAACTTCGCCTGTTGGGGGTTGTCGCCAATGGCGACGATGCCGACCTTGCCGTACTGCGACAGCGCTCCGATGAGGTGAAACACCACACCACGCTGTGTTGGCCCGTGAAAGTGCAACCGGTGGTACACCGAGATGTCCACAAGGTCGTCCGGGCGCAACCCCTTGTACCGGTCCTCTTGGATAGTATCCGTGGCGAAGTAGTACTTAGGCTGCCCGTTTGGCGCGATAAAAAGCCCAGTTTCGAGGTCCAGGCTACCCGCGGTCAAAAACTTCAACGTCAGAAAAGGATGCGTCGTGCCGCCCTTACGCAGGTTCACCTCAATCGCGTAGTGGTCGAACCCACCCCTACCGTCGGGTACAGAGACGTAGTCGACTGCGAATCGTCCAATGACACCTCGGTCGGCCAGCACCTGAGCGACCTTGGCCCCCGAACGCTGAATGTCCAACCGATACGCTTCGGCGGCTGGAAACGTGCAGCCCAAGAAGACTTGGCCACTCGGTCCGCCCAGGACCTGGTCGTGCGTGCTGATGACTTGCGGTTGTCCAAGCGCATTCACCCGGCACTGGACCGACGGCGAGCGCTTGTCTTCCCCTTCGACAAAGGACTCCACAACCCCCTGCATGTGGGCATACTTCGTGCTGAAGCTGTCCCAGTTTTCTGTCGCTGCCTCGTACCGAAGTCCGGTCGGCAGGCGGTCCAGAAGGCGTTTGGCCAGCTCCGTCTCGCTGTAGCTGCTGTCGTCGTCGTCAAAGTAGAAAAGCGCGTTTCCTTCTCCGGAGAAGCCCTCGTTCAGCTTCACAACGGCGCGCCGCCGGGTCGCGTCCGATTTCTTGAGCGACGCCAAGGAACGGGCAATGTCATCGGGGGTACTCAGCCGTTCGAAACCTTCCGGCAACAAGATGCCGGCTTCCCGGAAAATCTGCCGACACCCACTCTTGGTTCCAAGGTGGTTGTGTTGCGGGTCGACGCTATTCAGCGGAATGCCCAGCCTTACCGCCAGGGTTCGCTCTGCCGCCGTGCTGTTGAAACACACCATATGGGCGTGGTCAAAATCCATGATTTCACGCTGGATACGCTGCATCAAGCGCGGGCGTGCAAGCACCTTTTCTGACAGCGATTGGCTGGACGCATCCGCACAATCGAGCATCACAAGCCGCTGGCGCGCGTGGGAACTCGGAACCCCACTCAGCATCGCCAGGTAGTAGTCAACCACCGTGGGATGTAGCTGCTGGCTCGTCACATATACCAGCTTCGTTCTGGGTTGACGCAAGAGCATCAAGTTCACCAACATACGCTCTTCGTAGTGGTGAACCCCCTTGATCTTAGCCAGCTCTCCAGGGTCCATGGACAGCGACGGCACAATCACGACCGTCTGCGGTACACGCTCGTCCGACAACGCTCTGAACAGAGCTGGAGTACGGGCGACGAGGGCTTGCCAAGCAGCGGCTTCTTCAGGGCTTCCAGCGGCGGGCCAAGATGCGTTCACAACGAGTCTCCTCGGTTCGCGAGCATCCTACCGTTGTGGCACGACCGAGAGGGGGACGCGAACCAACGGAGCCGGAACATGCTCGCTCGTCACCCACCATCCGCCGTCTTCGGATGCACACGCCGACTCGGTCTGACGCAGCTTCGGGACGGGCATGCGCAGCACCGCAGAGGTGATGGGCACGCCGTCGTTCCCCACTGCCAGCCGCCAGGCATCCGTATAGGTCTGGACCACCAGCTCCGAGCCGTCAGCCGTGAAGTCCATGGCCGTCGGCCAGTTCGCCGTGTGTCCAAAGACAAGGTCAGCGGCGCGCTGACCGGAGCTAGCCGGTGGAATGGCAACGTCGCCAATTCGACGCGCATCCGTACCCTCGTCCAACGAAAAGGCCCAAAGGACCGGCGGCGACTCGCGCTTGGTGAGCAGGTACACCACACGATGTGTTGGATGCACCGCCACCGCTTCAATGTCTACCGCCCCACACGGTAAGCGCACCTGCCACACGTGCTCGGCAACAACCCCACCTCCGCGGATACCCTGTTCAACACGGTCTTCAGCAACCGAAAGCAAGAAGGTCTCGGCGTACTCGGAGTCATTGTCACCTGTGTCAGCGATGAGCAGCATTCGACGGCCTGACGCGTCTCGGTAGCTGCTGAGGTCTTCCCAGTCACGGTTGGCTTGGCCGACAATGTGAGCAGCCCCCACAGCCTCGCCGTTGGGTCCGACGGCGAACACCGCAGAGCTGTTGCCGCTGTCCTCGACCACCCAGAATCCACCTGCCGAGCGTGTCTCCATGCCGCTGATCTCGTCCAACTCAACGTCGACCACCACGGGGTCTGACGCCAAAGCAAGGGCTACAAGCCAGATCATCGCGCACCTCTTCCTGAGATCACAGCTGGAACGGTCCGCAAGAGCAACTGGATATCTCCAGCCAGCGACCACTGATCAATGTACTGCAAGTCCAGGGCTATCCAGCGTGCGACGTCCGGCTCATCGCGCGCGGTCACCTGCCACAAGCCGGTGAGACCGGGACGCATAGACAACCGACGCCGCTGCCAGCGCGCGTACTGGTCGACTTCTTCTGGCAATGGGGGACGGGGACCGACAAGACTCATGTCCCCCCGCAACACATGGACCAGCTGCGGTAGTTCATCCAGGCTGCTGCGACGCAGGAACCGTCCGACGCGGGTGATTCGAGGGTCGTTGTCCATCTTAAACGCCGGACCCTCCACATCGCTCTGGCCCGCCAACGCAGCACGCTGAGCATCCGCTCCTACCCCCATTGTGCGCAGCTTAAGCATGCGAAAACGTCGGCCATACCGCCCTACGCGCTCTTGAACGTAGAACACCGGCCCGCCATCATCCAAGCGAACCAACACGGCAAGAAGCGCGAACAACGGTGCCGAGACCACAAGCCCTAAGCACGCCCCCACGATGTCTAGGACGCGCTTGACTGCTAGCTCAGCGCTCCGAGTGGGAGTCGTTGTGAAGGTGAGCAGAGCGGTGCCATCGAGGTCCCGAACGCTCGCCCGCGCGATGCGCGTACCGAGGAAGTTCGCCTGAACCGACAGCGGAACACCGACCTCTTCACAGGATGCCGCAAGTGCCGCGAGGTCCGCCGACGGCAGCGACCCCACCACCACGACCTCGTCTACGTCGTCTGCCACTCCGGGCCCTGGAACGTCGTCCCGGCCAATGATCTGCACACCCCACTCGGGGTGAGAGGCCAACGCATCAAACAACGGGGCGGCATCACTAGATGGGCCAATGACGCGCAGTCTGAGGGAATGCCCGAACCGACGTGCCACCGCCAAAGCAATGCGCTGAGACACCCACAGAGCCGGAATGGCCCCCAACGCAAAGCCGGTGACGACGGTACGAGAGACGGTGTCAACACGCAGCAGGAAGACCAGCCCTACAAAGGCAAGCATGGCCAGTAGCGAGCTCCACAGTAGCGACATCCATCGCGCGGAGTCCGCTCCAAGCGGCAGTCGGCGGTAGCGTCCACGCCAGCCCAGAACCACAAGCCAGGCCGGAACCAGCATCCAAGTGAGCGACAGCTGGTCGGAGACGGCGACCTTCTGAAGGATCTGTTGCCCAGGAACGACGTCGAAAGGCCACCAAGCGCCGACCTGCCCACGAAGAAACGCCACCACAACGAGTGCGACCACCAAGGCCACCACATCGGAGCCCAAGTGAAACACGCGCAGCCATGTCAGTCGTTCGCGAAACATCGTTCCTACCGTAGTGCAGTCTAGAGTCGGTCGACAGACTCAGTGTCTGTAGGCGACTGAAACTCACACAGATTCCTGCGGTTCCCTATCCAACAAGCCACCTCTTACGACGGCTCGTGGTAGCCGTACAGCTCAGCATCAATGAGTTCAGGCAGCGCCGTCTTGGGTAGCATCAGTGTGCGTGTGGCCCATAGATCCTTGAAGATCCGGTAGGACGCTGTCTGGTCTAGGTAAGCCACACCCGCCGAGCCGCCGGTTCCCGGACGATGGCCAATGAGACGTTCCACCATGCGGGCATGTCGCGCCCGCCAAAGAACAAGCTGCTCTTCAAGCTGAACGACGACGTCGAGAAGCAATCGGGGCCACGACAGCAACGGCAGGTCTCGGTACGACTCAATGAACAAGATGGCGGCTCGAGCCCGACGACGAACGGCGCGCTCGTCCTCTGCAACGTCGACAGCGTTCAAGTAGTTGCGAGCCGTGTTGATGATGCCCGTGAAGCGCTTTTCAACTTGCTCCTTGTTGTGGTCGGCAAACGTCTTGAGCAACTTGTCCTGACCACGACGATTGTGCGCGTCCAACGCAGCGAGATAGGTCTCGATGAACTCGGCAACTCGCTCGGCATCATCGGGCTTGTCGGGTGTGCTTCCCTGAATGGGCGTACGGTACAGCCACCCTTGCATGGCCTCGCGCATGGACGGCTCCGCACTGGCCGTCTCAATCCGGTGCCGGGCCAGCCTCGTGGCGGGCGTGTCTTCGCCAATGGAGCGAATGTGCTCCAGCGGGTCGACCTTGCCGTATCGAATGCGCTCAGCGGCTTCGAGGCCAAGCACAATCTCAATCTCGCGCATCTGGAAGCTCTGAAATCCTGAGCTACCGGTCAGCTTGTCGCGAAACGCGAGAAAGTCTTGCGGCTGAAGGGTCTCCATGACCTCAAACTGCGCAACTCCGAGGTGTAGAATGCTCACTGCGCGGCGTAGATGATGGGCAACAACCGGCACCATCTCCTCGTCTACGGTCGGTTTGAGCAAGGCGTCACGGCCATGTCGCAATGAGCGAAGGGTCAGCTTGAACCACAGCTCGTACACCTGATGAACAACAATGAAGTGCAGCTCATCCGGAAGCTCGACATCTCCGTCCTCTTCTAGGCCAGATTGTAGGTCCAACAGCGAATCGAGCTTCAGGTAGTCCCAGTAGGTCGGCAAGGCGTACTCCGTTAGTGGCGGACGTCATGCCACGCAGGGTGTAGTCGGTGCAACACATCCGACTGGTAGGGTGCGCCGGTAGCCGGGCCAAGCCGGTGTCGGAGGAATGGAATGGGTTGGGTTGTTCTCGCCGCAGTGGCGGTCGCCATTGTTGTGTTCATCAGCGTTGTCGCGCTGCACGACATCACGCAAAAAAAGCACACCATCCTGCACAACTTCCCGGTTGTCGGTCACGCCCGGTACTTTCTAGAACGTTTCGGCCCTGAGATGCGTCAGTATTTCGTGGCCATGAATGATGAAGAACGCCCCTTCTCGCGCGACGAGAGGACATGGGTCTACGCATCTAGCAAAGGAGAAAACAGCCTCTTCGGATTCGGCACCGACAACGACCTTGAAGGCTCGCCCAACTACACCATTCTGCGCCACGCCACCTTTCCGTACGCGCACGGCGATGACAGCGACGTTGTGTCTTGCGCAAAAGTCCTCGGTGGCGCACGCAAGCGCCGCCATGCCTTCCGCCCCGAGTCCATCGTCAACACCTCTGCCATGTCGTACGGCTCGCTGTCACACGCAGCCGTTCGGGCCATCAACACCGGGGCCAAGCTCGCAGGATGCCTACAGAACACAGGCGAAGGGGGCATCGCACCGCACCATGACCACGGCGGCGGGCTCATCTGGCAGATTGGCACTGGGTACTTTGGCTGTCGGAACACAGACGGTAGCTTCGACATCGGCATGCTCAAGGACCGCGTTGAGCGCTTCAATGTGCGGGCGCTGGAAGTGAAGCTGTCGCAGGGCGCAAAGCCTGGAAAAGGCGGCGTGTTGCCGGCCTCAAAGGTGACCCGAGAAATCGCTGATATTCGAGGCGTGCCCATGGGACAGACGGTGTACAGCCCGTCCTGCCACAGCGCGTTTAGTGATGCGAGCAGCCTACTCGACTTTGTAGAGATGCTTGCCGAGCAGACCGGCCTTCCCGTCGGCATCAAGTCCGCGGTGGGTCAGACGGACTTCTGGGATGACCTCTCGCAACTCATCGACACCACAGACCGCAGCGTTGACCATATTCAAATCGACGGCGGCGAAGGCGGAACAGGCGCCGCCCCCCAAGCCTTTGCAGACCACGTCGCGTTGCCGTTTCGACAGGGCTTCCCAGAGGTGTACCGACGCTTTGCTGAACGAGGCGTGCAAGACGGAATCGTGTGGATTGGCTCGGGCAAGCTCGGCCTCCCCATTCCAGGCGTGCTGGCAATGGCAATGGGCTGCGACATGATTGCGGTGGCACGCGAAGCCATGTTGTCGATTGGCTGTATCCAGGCACAAAAGTGCCACACCGGCCACTGTCCAACGGGCGTGGCCACCAACAAGCCCTGGCTCGTACGAGGCCTCGACCCCACCGATAAGGCCGCGCGCTTCGCCAACTACATCAAGACTCTACGCAAAGAGATGCTCGACCTGGCACATGCCGTTGGCGTGGGACACCCTGCCTTGTTGAGGTTGGAACACTTCGAGATTCTCAACGACCGGCTAGGGCGACAAAACGCCCTTGACCTGTTCGGCTACAACCCTTCATGGACCCGTCCGAGCGCAGCTGTGCTCCGCGACGCAGGTCTGATTCACTAGCCCCGGAGCTCCAATGTCCCTGGTGACCACTACTTGGCACGGAAAAACCGCCATTGTCACACTCAACCGCGCCGCCAAGCGCAATGCCATGGACCGCGCTGTCTGGCAGGCCATGGGAGACACAGCACGCGCGCTCGCCAAGGCGTCCCCACGCGCTGTGGTCGTGACGGGCGACGGCGCACACTTCTCTGCGGGCATGGACCTGTCGATGGGCAACCCACTGCTGCAGACCCTGGCACAGGCCGTGTCGACCAAGGACAGAGCCAGCGTTGGCGAGATGATCGATTGGCTAAACGCCCAGGTAGAGGCCTACACACAGCTGCCCTGTCCAGTCATTGCAGCGATTGAAGGAGTCTGCGTAGGCTCGGGACTCGAGCTCGCACTCGCCTGCGACCTTCGTGTTGGTGCGGAGGGTTCCAGGTATGCCCTACCAGAGACAAAGGTGGGCTTGTGTCCAGACGTTGGTGGGGCACGTCGCTTGCACGCACTCATTGGACCGGCTCGCACCATCGACCTCATTGCAACGTCGCGCACCATCGATCAGCCCACCGCCATGGCTTGGGGCCTCTTGGACCGCGTGTGCGACGCTGGCGACGCTCTACAGAGCGCCCTGGCACTCGCTGAGCAGACCCGTGTGTCCGGACCTGGAGCACTCGCCGCCACGCTGGCCTATGTGCGCAGCATTGGCGCTGCGAACAGCGAGCAGACCCGCGCTGCAGAGCGTCGAGCGGGTATGGCAGCGGTCATGACTGGAGAAGCCCTAGAGGGGGCAGCAGCCTTCGCTCAGAGACGCGCCCCGTCATGGGTCAACAGCTAGTCTTCAATCGGTAGAGTCAGCGTCACAGCTTCACCGATGACGTGGCACTCATCCGCCTCAACCGTCACCGTCGCCTCATCTGTTCCGAGCCCATCGGCGGTGGCGGTGACGGTAAGGTCTCCCTCGACCTCTTCGCCGCAGGCGTAGTTGCCGTCCTGCAACTCTTCGCAGGCGACTGCCGCTCCACCATCGACCGAGTACTCAACAGTGGCGCCGGTAACGGCATCGCCGGCCTCATCTTCGACGTCAACAGACACCGAATAGCGCAGTTCTGTCGTGCAGCTCGTGTCCCCACCGTCGCACCCAAGAGCCAAAACCGGAATCACACACATCATCAACTGTCGCATCGTTACCTCCATTGCACCCTCTGCAAGGCGCGTACCTACTCCATTCGAGGCGTTCGCGCGTCTGGCCTCGACGAGAACGCGGCATGGATGTCCTGCTCACGCGTCTGCACGGTGGTCAGTCCTCAACGGGCAGAGTCAGCACCACAGCTTCACTGATGACGTGGCATTCGTCGGCCTCGACCTGCACGGTTTCCTCATCGATTCCCAGCCCATCCGCAGTTGCGGTGAGGGGGAGTACCGCATGGGTTTCCACATTCATGGGGTCAGTCGTACCAGAACTCATCCGACAAACGTCGCTGCCAGACCAAAGAAACGTCCACTGCATCCATGCCTGGTACTGGAATCGCAACCAATCCAGCGTTCAAGAGCTCTTCGCTAAGAACAGCTCGGATGGCACGAAGGTCTCCCGAACCGCCGGGTGGTGAGCGGTAATGAAGCCGAAGCGGCTGGCCAGCAAGCGCCTGTTCAACCGCTGGTGCATCATAGAACACCACGCCAATTCGCGACGCCTCATCCGCTTCTTCGTACAAGTGCATTGCTTCTGCAAGCCCGTGGTACAGGCAGTCCTCAGGAGTAGAAGGCCCAAACAACCCACGGGGGGACAAGGCTAGAAACATGGTCTGCAAGCGGTCAAAGTCGGTGACCTCGGGCCAAGCGGCTTCGGACCGAATCTTCGCCTCGCTGGCCTCCTCAATCACTTCGAACCGGAGGTCGGCGTAGTGCCTGCGCGACAGGTTGGTGCCGACCACGCTCCTGACGTACCGATTGACAGACCCCTCATCGGCCTCGCCTATGCGTAAAAGCGGAGCCACCTCAGCCAACAACTCTTGCTTGAGACGCCGACGATACTGCTCACCAGCCAGCGCTCCGATCTGCTCAATGTCTCGGGCGTCGACTACGTTCGACACGGCATTAGGATACTCCGACATAGCCCGAGCAAAGATGGTGAAGGCATGGGATTGAAGAGCCTGAACATCCGTAAAGGGCACACGATGGACCGTCACCGGAGCCTGCGATTCGTGCGCGGTCGCGTACAGTCGCTCACCGTCCAATGCACCGTGGGACCACTCTGGGGTGAGCACCAACGTAGGAACCGACAGCTGAGAGACGTACCGGATTGCGGAGCGCAGCGCGTACCGTTCCGAGCTTTCGCCAACCGTCATCAGTGCGAGCGTTGTGTCTTCGGGAAGCTTTGCGTCTGGGCCGACATCCACCAAGGGGTCGAGCAACAGCACTCCCGCGAGCTCCGGGCGCTCAATCGCAGCGAGCAACGCGGCCCCACCCCCAGCTCCCTCACCGCCAACGAACAGGGGCCGGTCTCCGAGCTGCAGCTGCCCAGGCACATGGTCGATGGCGTACAACACATCGTCGAGCCGAGGCCCTAGGACACTCGTGAAGGCCAACTGCTCTGGCGTTCCCAAGAGGTTGACACCCACCACGGTCAGGCCCGCATCAACGAACGGTTGGGCAGTGATGGATGTCAGCGCTTTGCCAGGAGGAGACAACCACAGCAAGACCGCACCCTCGTCAGATTGGCCATACACATCAAGGCGCGCGGCACACTCGGATTCCGACGGCTCCAACTCCGCGGCGAGGCACAGCCCCGACCGTGAACCCACCGACTGACCCGGCCCCCACGCATGACCTAACCGCTCAGCAACAGGCGATTCCAACGTTGTCTGCGCAGGCCCCACGCCCTGAAAGCGGTCCCACAGCCCGTCCGGCCGACTGTCCAGCCGACGTAGCTGGCCGGTGACAAGACGAAAGTCTTCGCGGGCCCTCTCCTCGGTGCTTCCATTCACCTGGACAACCAGCCAGCCGTCCGGCATGTCCACCACCCGCAGTGCAGCTGTCTCGCCACCAAAGGTCTCGCCTTCGGCATCGAGAACAAGGTACTCGTCAACATAGTGAAGACGGATGTCGTCCTCAACGAGTGTTCGACGAAGACGCCTAGAGCCGATGTCTAGCTGGGCATCCAGCGACCGGACCTGAGCCACGTCGTTCTTTGAATACCAGCGGATCACCGCGCTGGTTTTAGACCCCATGCCGGTTCGGAACGCCACCTGGCCGGCTCCGTTGCCGTCATCCAAGCGCCAGTCCCACGGGACCTCGACGCTACAGTTGCAGTCCAACTCTTGGAAGGTTTGGTCGTCAAAGGTTCCGCAGGCGCCAGTCCAGACCAAGACTCCCGCAATGAACAGTACACGGGACAATCATCCTCCGCTTTCGCGTGCGCACTCTATCAACCTTATTGCGTCACACAAGAGAAAAGCGGTGGCCTCAACGTCGAAGCGCCGCCTGCACACGCGGCAAGCCCGACCAGCCGGTGGGCTGGACGGACATACCGGCGGAAACCAATGTGGTCTCAACGCCATTCAAAAAGGGGTGGCAGGCACACCAGGGCTCGAACCCGGGACCTGCGGATTTGGAATCCGCTGCTCTACCAGCTGAGCTATATGCCTTCACCACGGGCCACATATCCCGCCGAAATCAGACGGCAAGGGCCTGCCGAGAGATTAGCGCTCGAAGTGGCGGCGGCGAGACCACGCGACGACGTGCCTGCGAACCCGACGGTCGGACTCGTCATTTCGAGAGGCGACCAGCGAAGCCATCACACGGGTATCGACGTTGGAACCGTGCGAGTCCGCCCGAAGCGGTCACCGAAGCATGAAGAGTACAAACGACGCAATCGCGGCTAACCAACAGTAGAATGCGAAGTATGGCAGTCCACCGCGCTTGACCAAGCCAACCAACAGCACCAGAGCGAAGTAGCCGCTGACGAGCGCCACCAGGAAGCCAACGACGAGCGACGTGGGGTCGAGCGAACCAATACTTGCCTCGTCCAGCTTGATGAGCTTGAGGACGACCGCGCCAAGAATCGCAGGTACGCTCATGAGAAAGGAGAAGCGCGCTGCATCCTCGCGCTTGAGGCCAAGAAACAGCGCGACCGCGATGGTTGTTCCTGACCGCGAGATGCCAGGAGTAATCGCAGCCCCTTGCGCGATGCCCAGAACAACCGCTTGCCACGGCTTCATCTTCGCGATGCCACTTCCACCGTCTCCGAAGTAGCGAGTTGAGAACAGCAAAATTCCGGTAATCGTGAAGGTGATCGCCAGCGCTGCGGGACGTGAGAACAACGACTCAAAGTGGTCCTCAAGCGCTAGGCCAATAATGGCCGTCGGAATCGTCGCCAGAATCAACAGCCCAAGCATCCGGACGCCCGGACGCTGCATGAACGGCCCTTCCCCGGAGATGGGGTCTGTGATGAGGGTCTTGACCTCATCTCGGTAGAAGAACAGCACCGGCAACAACGTGCCCAGATGTAGTACAAGGTCGAACAGCACTTCATCGCCCGAGACGGTGAGGAACTGCTGGAACAGGACCAAGTGACCACTGCTGCTGACTGGGAGAAACTCGGTCAGTCCTTGCAACAGACCAAGAATGGCGGCGCTCAGCGCACTGCCCTCTGCAATGACGGGCAAGCTCATGGCGTAGCCCCTTCACTGTCCGTGTCCGTGTCCGGCTCTGGGTCCGGGAGGTCGCCCGTAGCGATGCGCTGCATGTGCCGCCAAACTCTGCGCGCGTCGTAGCGGTCGAAGGACAACGAGAACGACGGCATACTGGCCTTGCCGGACAGTACAACGTCGACATGCTCATCCATGTTCGCATCGGTCATCTGAGTGCGGAGGTCTGGCACGCTAGCAATGAGCGCACTGGCGACGACCCCCTGCCCGTCTAGCTCGGCACCATGGCAGCCAAGGCAGTGGCGCACATACAGCTGGTCGCCGCGTGCCTCGTCAGAAAGGCGGTCGTCTGCGTGAGCTACCGAGACGCACACTGCGGCTGCGACGACCATCAGACTCAGACGACGGAGCAACATGGGGCCTCCAAATGAAAAACGCCCGCCCGGTAAAACCGAACGGGCGCTTTCAAAGTGGCGGGATGGACGGGACTCGAACCCGCGGCCTCCGGCGTGACAGGCCGGCGTTATAACCAACTTAACTACCACCCCATTTTAAAGAGCAGCTTGCGAAAGAGTGGGCGGAACAGGATTCGAACCTGCAACCGTCGCGGTGTAAACGCGAAGCTCTCCCATTGAGCTATCCGCCCCCAGGATGAAACACCCTCGAAGCGCCAGCAATCTAACCAACCCACACCCCCATGGCAACGATGTCATCGCACTTTTTATCAAGTTTCTTGAAAGCCAGCGTTCGCAGTCCACAACAGAAAGAGGCCGAGGACATCACTGTCCCCGGCCTCCCAAACTGCGAACCAGCGGCGCTAGTTGACGGCTTGCTTCATTGCCTTGCCAGGCTTGAAGCGAACCGTGTTGCTCGCCGAGATCTTCATGGGCTCACGGGTCTGTGGGTGGCGACCCATGCGCTCGGCACGGTGAGCGATGTCGAAGGTACCGAATCCTACGAGCGTGACCTTGCTGCCACTCTGCAGTGCGGCTTGGATAGCCTCGGTCATTGATGCAACGGCGCGGCCAGCATCGGCTTTGTTCATACCGGTATCTTCAGCGATTTTGGCGACTAGGTCGGCCTTCGTAACGGACTTGGACATGGAAACCTCTTCATGGGTTGGGTGAAGTAGAGGAATGGGACCGCCCCGAGACAGGCAACGAAGACGCTGTCAGTCACGATGCGGATGCGGACGTGGTGGACTCTCGGCCCGCGCCGAGTCTACCGCGATCTTGACATCCGTTACATGCGAACCAAAAATTTCCTCTGCACGCATACCAGCGAGGGCCTCTTTGAGCACCCGGTCCATATGCGAAACAGGTATTACTTCCACAGCTTCAAGCACGCGGACCGGGACCTCATCCAGGTCCTTTACATTTGATTCGGGAATCAAGACTCGTGTAATTCCGCCACGGTGGGCAGCGAGCAACTTCTCTTTCAAGCCGCCGATCCGCAGTACGCGGCCCCGCAGAGAGATTTCACCGGTCATCGCAGTGTCACTCCGTACAGGCATACCCGTCACAGCACTGACCATCGCCGTTGCCATCGCAATGCCGGCAGAGGGGCCATCAGTCTTCAATACGGCACCTGGATAGTGCACATGCACGTCAATGTGCTCGTGAAAGTCTGTGTCAAGACCGAGCGCCTCTGCACGGGAACGTAGGTAGGTAAATCCGGCAGTTCCGGACTCTTTTAACCAATCTCCTAACCGACCGGTAAGTATCAACTTGCCCTTACCTGGAATGGTCGCAACCTCGATGTTGAGCAGTTCTCCCCCCCACGGAGACACCGCCAATCCCTTCACCAATCCAACTTCATCCGCAAGCTCGCGTCGCCCAAAATCGAACTTAGGCACGCCGAGCAGCTTAGGCAGATTCTCACTCGTGACTTTGACATGGGTATCGGCGCCAAAGTGCACCACTCGTCGGGCCACTTTGCGGCAAATCCGGGCAACTTCCCGGTCCAAGCTCCTAACACCGGATTCCTTGGTGTAGTTCTGAACAACCGCCACCAGCGCTTTGTCGCTCACGGTAAGGTTTGTATCTGTCAGACCGTTCGCCACGAGCTGCTTCGGCAGCAGGTACCGGCGCGCAATGGCCAGCTTCTCCGCCTCGGTGTAGCCAGACAACTCAATGATCTCTAGGCGGTCCTGCAGAGGAGCCGGGATGTTCTGAAGCGAGTTTGCGGTGCACACAAACATGACGTCGGACAAGTCGTAGTCCAAGTCCATGTAGTGGTCGTTGAAGGCCGTGTTTTGTTCAGGGTCGAGCACTTCAAGGAGAGCTGACGACGGGTCGCCACGCATGTCGCTGCTCATCTTGTCGATCTCGTCCAACAGGATGACAGGGTCGGTAGTCCCGGCACGCTTCATGGAATGCAGGAGCTTGCCCGGCATGGCGCCAATGTAGGTACGACGATGCCCACGAATCTCGGCCTCGTCGCGGACACCCCCCAGAGCAATACGCGTAAACGGACGCCCGGTAGAGCGAGCAATCGACCGCGCTAGGGAGGTCTTACCAACGCCAGGAGGGCCCACCAGACAGAGAATGGGGCCCCGCATGCGGTCGACCAGCTGGGAGACCGCCAGGTACTCAAGAATGCGCTCTTTCACCACGCGCAAGCCAAAGTGGTCAGCAGCAAGCACCTCCGAGGCGTGGTCGAGGGTGACAGCGCCGCGGTCACTCTTCTCCATCCACGGCAACTGGAGAATCCAATCCAGATAGTTTCGAACCACCGTGGCTTCAGCGGACATGAGGTTCATCTGCGACAGCTTGCGCAGCTCCTTCTCCGCACGCGTACGAACCTCTTCGGGAAGGTCTTTCGCCGCAAGAGCGCGTGCTAAGTCCTCCACATCCCCACGGCCATCCTTGTCCCCCAGCTCCTTCTGGATGGCCTTCATCTGCTCGTTGAGCCAGTATTCGCGCTGGTTCGCCTCGCGTTCCTTCTTCACGCGACCCTTGACCTTCTTCTCGACCTGCAAGAAGTCGATCTCGGTCAGCAAGGCCTTGTAGACGCGCTCAAGTCGCTCGTGGACGTCCACCATCTCCAGTAGCTCTTGTCGCTCGTCTAGCTTGAGCTGAAGCGGCGCCACAAGGGTGTCCGCCAGCCTGTCTGGGTCCTCGAGTGCATTGACCGTGAGGAGCATCTCGGGCGGCACGGCACGATTGAGCTTCACGTACCGCTCGAAGGTCGTCTTTACCGAGCGAACGAGCGCCTGGGTCTCCGGCGGAATGGCACCCACCGAGCCGTACTCTTCGAGCTCAACGGCAAAGTACCCGTCTCGTTCCACAAATCGCTTGATGCGAGCACGGCGCTGGCCGCTGACCAGAACTTTCGTGTTGCCGTCTGGCAGGTGCAGCGCTTGCTCGACGGACGCAATCGTACCGAAAGCATGCATGTCGTCAGTGCTAGGGTCCTCCGATTCGCTCGACCGCTGGGCGACAAGGAAAATTTCCTTGTTCGCCCTATTCGCAGCTTGAACAGCAACAATCGACCGAGGACGACCGACGATTAACGACATCGGTGTGTGCGGAAACACAACGACACCCCGAAGCGGGAGCACCGGGTATACGCTCACCTGTTCGTTGCCGTCGTCGTTCTTATTCTGGAAGAGCATCTGTCTCTCCTGGCGATTGCGACGCCAAAATATTGGTGTGGCCGACGTCGTTCGTCGAAGAAACCGGCCCTAAGGTGCGTTCAGCGGGGTCGCTGACTAGCGACGTTGTAAGCAACTACTGCGACCAAGATCGGGGCAGAACCTGGGGCGTCAGAACCCCGGATACACGACAAACGTAGCCGCTCGCCCGCATCCGTGACTCCACTACCCACATCCTATCGGTGGCTACGGCGAAGCCGCCGTAAACGAGCCGCGGGCCTTCAGACGTAGGATGACAAGCGAAGCGACCAGACCTCAGGCCCACTCAGCTTCGCTCTCGTACACCAAGATCGGCTCACGCTTCCGAAGCACCACATCTTCACTAATGATGCACTCCTTCACGTTCGACTTCGATGGCAAATCATACATCACGTCCAGCATGATCTCTTCGATAATCGCGCGCAAACCACGTGCACCCGCATTTCGCTTAATCGCTTCACGGGCGATGTGAATCAGGCTGTCGTCCGTAAACTTGAGCTTGACGTTCTCCATCTCGAACAGCTTCTGGTACTGCTTGATGAGCGCGTTCTTCGGCCGCACCAAGATGTCGACCAGCGCTGTCTCATCGAGCTCATCAAGAGTTGCCACCACCGGTACACGACCGATGAACTCTGGAATCAGACCAAAGCGCATGAGGTCTTCCGCCTCCGCCCTGGCGAAGAGCTGGCTCTTCGTCAGTGTCTCTTTGGAACCGATGGACTGGCTGAATCCCATGACTTGCTCGCCAATACGGGACTCAACAATGCGCTCAAGCCCCACGAAGGCACCGCCACAGATGAACAACACATTCGTGGTGTCAATCTGCAGAAACTCCTGCTGTGGGTGCTTGCGGCCGCCCTTCGGAGGCACGTTCGCAACGGTGCCCTCAATAATCTTGAGCAGCGCCTGCTGAACACCTTCGCCAGAGACGTCGCGTGTAATCGACGGATTCTCGGACTTTCGAGAGATCTTGTCGATCTCATCGATGTAGATGATTCCCTTGGTCGCCCGCTCGACGTTGTAGTCGGCGGCCTGGAACAGGGACAAGATGATGTTCTCAACGTCTTCACCCACGTAGCCGGCCTCTGTCAGGCTGGTGGCATCCGCGATGGTGAATGGCACGTTGAGGTACTTGGCCAACGTCTGCGCCAGCAGCGTCTTGCCCGAACCGGTGGGGCCGATGAGCAAGATGTTGGACTTCTGCAGCTCGATGTCATCGTGTGCAGTGCGCGCATCAATACGCTTGTAGTGATTGTGTACACCGACCGAAAGAATCTTCTTCGCGCGATGCTGCCCAACCACGTACTGGTCCAGGAAATCGTAGATCTCCTTGGGCTTTGGGACGCTTCCACGCGTTGCGTAGTAGTCCTCGCGTTCAAACTCTTCGGTGATGATGTCGTTGCACAACTCGACGCATTCGTCGCAGATGTACACCGACGGACCAGCAATAAGCTTCCGGGCGTCTTTCTGGGACTTGCCGCAGAAAGAGCAGCAGAGGTCTTTGCCCTCAGTTCCCTTACGTCGCACGGAGGCTCCTGGCTTGACTAGAGGTTGGCGGTCTCGTCGACCTGCCCAATGACTTCGTCAATGAGACCGTATTCTTTAGCTTCCAGTGCCGTCATGATGTTGTCGCGCTCGGTGTCGTGCGTGATCTTCTCAACGGACTGGCCAGTGTGCTTGGCCAAGATCTCATTCATCAGACGCTTCGTGCGAAGCATCTCCTTCGCGTGAATCTCAATGTCACTGGCCTGGCCGCGGAAGCCGCCGAGTGGCTGGTGAATGAGAACGCGCGAGTGCGGAAGGGACTTGCGCTTGCCGGGAGCACCAGCGGCGAGGAGCGTGGCTCCCATGCTGGCAGCTTGGCCGATGCAGATGGTGGACACGTCGCTACGGACGTGGTGCATCGTGTCGTAGATCGCCATTCCAGCGGTGATGACACCACCTGGGCTGTTGATGTACAGGTAGATGTCTTTCTCTGGGTCCTGGCTGTCGAGGAACAACAGCTGGGCAATGATCAGGTTGGCGACAGTGTCGTCTACCTGAGTCCCGAGGAAGATGATGCGGTCTTGCAGCAAGCGCGACCAGATGTCGCTCCGCGTTTCTCCGCGGTGGGTTTGCTCTGAGACAACGGGCGTAAAGTAGTTCATCGGATTCATGGGGAAGGCCGACCTCCGGTAGTGCGTGCCTGACTCGATCTGGCCAGACCCGTAACCTGTGCGCAGATCGGCACCACACAACCTCTCTTGAGGAAGAAAGTTCTCCACAACGACAAACCCCGACATCGCGCGTTGGCGATGCCGGGGTCTGTTCGTCGCTTAGCAGTGTTGCCAAGCCGATAACTAGCTCATGCGGCCCTTGATGGCAGCGAGGGCGCCCTTGCGACCCTTGCCAGCTTCTTCAGCAGCCAAGAGTGCGTCGAGCGAACCGTCATGGTCGCCAGAAGCGAGCGCTTCCTTGACGGCCGACACGGAGCCCTTGAGAACAGACAGGTCAGCGTCACCAGAGACCGCTTCTGCCTTGGGTGCAGCTTCCGTCTTAGCGGCGGCCTTCTTGGCCTTAGCGGCCTTCTTAGGCTTGGCTTCTTCAACGGCAGGAGCCGCAGCAGCAGGCTCTGGGGCCACATCCGTGAGGTTTGCACTCTCGAGCAGGAAGTCGAGGCACTTCTCTTCGAGAAGACGAGCCTTGAAGTCCGCTTCGGCACCCTCTTCGCGCATCAAGTAGCCGCGCAGAGCTTCGACGCTCTGGCCGCGTTCGTCGGCGAGTTCCTGGAGGCGGGTATCGACATCAGAGTCGGCCACTTCGAGGGTCTCTGCCTTGGTGACGTACTCAAGGATGAGCGCGCCCTTGGCGGCGAAGCGTGCACGAATCCGGAGATCGGCCATCTGCGCGTCATTGAAGGTGACCGAGCGTGGGTCTTGGCCGCGGTAGGCAGCTTGCAGACGGAGCTCTTGGATAAGGGCTTCCAGCTGTTGGTCGATCAGGCCACCGGGGACGTCAAACTCGTTAGCGTCGATCAGGGCCTGTAGAGCGTTGGCGCGTGCTTGGTTGCGAGCAGCGGCTTCGCGGGCGTCATGGAGCTGTGCACGGAGTGCTGTGCGCATGCCGTCAGCGCCGCCTTCGAAGCCAAGCTCTTCAGCGAGCTCGTCGTTCAGGACGGGAACTTCGTTGGCCTGAATCGACAACACCTTGGCGGTGACGTTCAGGGTCTTGCCAGCGATGGCTTCGGTCTTGGCATCTTCTGGGAAGGTGATCTCGGCGGTGTTCTCACCACCGATGTCCAAGCCAACCACGATGGCTTCGACACCCGGGTAGTAGGGGTCGCCAGCGGTGCGAAGCATGGTGCCCGGCTCGGATGCGACAACGTCGTCTCCGTCCTTGGCAGCCAGCTCGACCAACGCGAGGTCGCCGACCTGCACAGGGCGGTCGGTGACTTCAGCAAGCTTGGCGCTGCCTTCCAGGCGACGCTCGACCAGCTGGTCAACTTCTTCGTCACTGACTTCGACGGCCGGGAAGTAGACATCGACACCCTTGTAGGTGGCGAGCTCAATCTCGGGCTTCACGTCGACCGTGATGGAGAACTCAAAGTCCTTCGCGGAGACGATCGGGTCGCTCTCGACGGCTGGACGACCAACAGGCTCGACACCGTGGTTCTTCAGAGCGTCCGTGTAGCCGCGCTGAATCAGGTTGCCGGCGACTTCGTCCGAGACTTGGTCCTTGAACCGCATCTCGAGGACGCGCCGCGGGGCCTTCCCTGGGCGGAAGCCCTGCATGCGAGTGGTGCGGCCAATGCGGCGGTACACCTGGTCAAACTCCGCAGTTACGGCAGCAGCCGGAACAACAATCTGGAGCTTTTTTTGAGAATTCCCAACGGGGACAATGTCAGTCTTCATGCGTCAGTCTCCAAGGTCGGCGGGGTGCGAGAGGGGGGAATCGAACCCCCACGAGAAATCCCACTGGATCCTAAATCCAGCGCGTCTACCAATTCCGCCACTCTCGCAAGGCAACCCGGTGCCCATGTGGGCGACGCGACCATCGTGAAATGAAATTAAAAAGAAGTGGTGGGCCCACCAGGAATCGAACCTGGAACCTACGGATTAAGAGTCCGGTGCTCTGCCAATTGAGCTATAGGCCCGTTCAAACGTGGGGTGGAAGACGGGTCTCGAACCCGCGACCTCCGGAATCACAATCCGGCGCTCTAACCAACTGAGCTACATCCACCGTGCGCGGCGCCTATTTACGCATCTTGGCGCTGCTTGCAAGGCCAAGATGCAATGTCGTGTGAATTCGATCAGCAAGGACGTACGACACCCCTGGTCTTTCGCCCTTTTTGGCTATTGACAACGAGCCAAACGAGTTTGAAAACATCGCACCGTCCTCGCCTCGTACACCTCGAAGTCGACGGAAACCTGCTCACCCTCAAACTGGCCGGACAGCTGACAGCGTCCTGGAGCAGCACCGAGAAGCGTCACCTCACCCACACCGGAGGCGGCGACGCCCCCCGGACACGTCACGGAGAAGGGCTCCCCTCCCCGTACTAGAACCTCGACATCAAAACGAGCATCTGCGGGCTGAACCACTGGCAAGGCATCGCCGATTGTGGGGTCCGGAAGGTCGGGAGCAAGGCCAGGCCCGCTCGCTAGAAGGGCTGTCAGTGCGAACATAGCCAGCACCAAACACAGCGCGAGAGTCATTCCAACGACCAAGGGCCCTATGGACGGCCGTGCGGGAACGGGAAGCTCAACAGCCGTCGCTTCGCGCTGTTCACCGTACAGAAAGCCGTCGGGAAGCTTGGGACGCTTCGTCACAATCTCTGGAGGGGGTCCAACCTGTACTGGGAACAGAGAGTTGCCAGCTCGGTCACCTGCGTCCGGAGCGCGCCAGCTGGTCTGCTGGGTGCTGTCAAGATGCTCGGCGTGAGTCCTGGAATCAGTGGCCACGACCACCGTTGGATCTTCGACAGCGGTGAAGTCGTCATCATCACTATCGAAGCCCGATGGTATTGCTGGGCCATCCATGCGCTGCTGGGTCGCGTCATGGGTCACTGCGCGCCGCACGCCACCAATGTGAGCCGAACACCAAGCCTCGAGTCCCAAATCATCCGGCCCCCGGCACTGACGAAGCGCTTTAGGCAAAGACTGGAGTCTGGGGCGGTCGTCCGGGTCCCACGACAACATGCCTCGCAAAACCGCACCCAATCCATCCGGCAACTCAACGTTCGGGCGAGCCATGCCGCGAACGAGCATCCGACGGACTGTTGCGGCATGCGCTTGCTCATCCACAGCCTGCCCGGGAGGCGCCCCAGCCAGCATAGTGCCGAGGTACACGCCCAATCGGTAGACCAGCGCAGCGTCTCCGTCATCACCGAACGGGGCAAACAGCCTCGGCGAGCGCGGAGTGGGGCCTACGAAGCCGGCCAACTTGACGCCGCCGGTCTCGTCTACCAGTACATCCCAGTCCTCTGGCCCCGGATGACGACGGGCACCGGGCAACCGCATCAACACTTCTACGACAACCGCGAGAAGCTCAGCGGCAACACTCGCCGGCACCACGGTCTCGGACGCGTCGCCTGCCACATTGAGTAGGGCTACCCCATCGAACGCTTCGTATACCCAAGCAACGCGTCGGTCATGTTCAACCACGGCCTTGAGCCGCAGCACGCCGACATCAGTCTCTTCCAACACGCCCGTCGCCGCATCCCGCGCCATCTGGAACATGCGAGGGCCGGTTTGTGGCGGTCCAAGCTGTACCAACACGTCTTCAGGCTCTTCGGGATCCCCAAAAATACCGCGCCACGCAGCACCGCTCCAAGCGTCATGCCGTGCCAAAAGTCGCAGTATGGGCTGATCTAGAGCCATTCGTTCCTTACGCTACCATGGTCGACAAATGCGCCGATTGGTTGAGCGACAGTTACGTAGACAAGAAGGAAGGACGTCATCGACACTACGTCAGAACGCCAAGCACTGCGCGCCATTCTGACCGCCGCCGGCCAGGTCGGACTTCAGCACTTTCGTGAGGCCACGGTCTCGCTAAAGTCCGATGGTTCGCAGGTGACGCGGGCCGACACAGAGTCCGAGGCGATCTTGGTGGAAGCACTTCGAAAGCACTCCCCCGGCGTGTCGATTGTGGCCGAGGAAGGGCACCGTGAGCCAGGAAGCGGGGCGGCTACGTGGTTCGTGGATCCAGTCGACGGCACCGGCGCATTTGTTGATGGCATGGCCTATTGGGGTCCTACGATCTGTCTTGTAGACGAGGACGGTCCACTTGTGGGGGCGACCTTATTTCCTCGCATGAAGGAGTTTTGGTACGCGCGACGCGGCGAAGGTGCATGGCGCGACGGCCACCGACTGCGCGTCCCCGCGCGCACCACCTTGCGCGCCAACGATGCCTTCTTGGTTCCAAGTCGCTTTCACAATCTCCCCGCCGTTCCGTGGAAAGGCAAAGTCCGGGCGCTCGGCAGCACCGCCGCACACCTGGCCCTCGTTGCCGGCGGAGGGCCGATTGGCACCGTGATCGGAGGTGGCTGGCGCATGTGGGACGTGGGGGCTGGAAGTCTGATGGTGACGGAAGCTGGCAGGACCATCGTGGACATCAACGGCGAGGTGTACCATCCTAAGACCGACCGAGGACATGCATTCATCGCAGGTGATGCTCATGCCATAGAGTCTTTTCTACCAATGATTAGGGCCGCGCAACCTACTAAATGAACGACGACCCAGCCAACGACGCACCGAGCGACCGCCCGCAAACAAGCGTTGCAATCCCGCCAATCAAGCCGCCACCCAGTGGGGTGCGCCGCTCGCGAGACCTGCTGAACTTCTACATGGCAGAGGTGCGCCGCTACCCCCTGCTGAACGTTGAGCAGGAAAAGGCCCTGGCCGTCCAGTACCAAGAGAACGGCGACCGCGACGCCGCAGAGCGCCTAGTCACGGCAAACTTGCGCTTGGTCATCAAGATCGCATTTCAGTACCACCGGCAGTGGTCCAATGTGCTCGACCTCATCCAAGAGGGAAACGTTGGCCTGGTAGAGGCGCTGTCACGCTACGACCCATACCGGGAGATTCGCTTCAGCAGCTACGCGCAGTATTGGATTCGCGCGATGATTCTTCGCTTCCTCCTCGACAACTTCCGCTTGGTTCGCCTCGGCAGTTCACGAGCGGGACGAAAGCTGTTCTTTCAGCTCAAGAAAGAGCGCGACCAGCTCACTCTCGAAGGCGTCAATCCCTCCCCGAAAGCCCTGGCTGAGCGGTTGGGGGTGTCGGAAGAAGAGGTCGCCGCGGTGGACCGTCACATGCGCGCGCCAGCCTTGTCACTGCATGCACCCATGGGAGACGCAGCCGATGGCCGTCCCTTGGCCGAGATGGTGGCTGAGACCGAGCCGAACAACCCAGAAGACAACACCACTCGCCAGCAAATGGGTGACCTCATCCGGGCAAAGCTTGCTATCTTCGCCGCTACAATCGATGACGAGCGCGACCAGACGATCTGGAGACGGCGCATGGTGAGTCCCGAGCCGGCCAGCCTTTCCCGACTAGGAACTGAGTTCGGTGTGTCGAAGGAACGGGTCCGACAACTAGAAGTGCGACTCAAGCGGCGCCTACGCGAGTTCCTACAGGAAGAAATCGGCGATGAGCTCGGGTTCGAGTTCAGCTAGACAAGCAGCTCTGCCCTACTGGGCGAAGACCTTGGCGCGTAGATGGACCTTCAGTTCACCCTTGTGGCGCGTTTCACGAAACAGCCCAGCAGTGACCAGGCGCTCGTCTAGGGGTTCGCGCACAACAGATCCCCGCATCGCGACCTCTTCCAGTCGGGCTGAGATGGCTTCGTCCGCACACAGGATTTCGACGGCCGTGCGGACTTCATCGCCGAGTCGACCCAATCCTCGCAACAGTTCGGCCTTGCCGGTCGTGAACCACTGCCCTGAGGCGGCTGTACGCCCGACCGCGTCCACCAACGTTGGCACACCACCCACCAAATCTGTGGCCGCCTTCAACACGCTCTTGTCTGTGGGACCAAGATACTCAACGAGCGCTTCAACAGCTTCTTCCTCGGAAAAATCTGCCAAGTGGACGATTTGGCTTCCGGGAATCGCCATCTGTGACGTGGACGCTGGGGTACCGGCCAACAAGATATTTAGGCGACGGTCCTCAGTGAACTCTTCGACGTGCTCACTGAACACCTGTACGAAGTCTTCGACGGCGTCTCGGTGCAGGTTCTCCAGTCCGTGCACCAGCAGCGCGCGCTGCGGTCCTGTACGCGCACGACGCAACAGGTCGCGCATCACATTGCGAAAGCCATTGCGGTCGACAGCCATCCAGACCGGTCCCGACACGTACAACTCGCAGAACTCGATGATAGCGCGCGACAGGTACTGACGGCTGTCGTGCACCGTACGGCCAGCCATCGGGGACATCGCCAAGGTGCGGCACTGGACAGCCGACTTGCGAACGCCCAAATCGACAGAGATGTCATCGAGGAAAGGGCGGACTTCCGACCACCTCGGAGTGTGGAGAACCACCGGGACCATGCGTCGCAGCAGATGCCGAACACGACGAGCCGCCCGCGCTCGCGTCGCGCGTTCTACGGCATACTGCCTCGAATTAAAGGGCGTTGTCTTCTTGCCCCGAAGGATTCGAAGGCGCCTGTCGAGCCGATGCATGGCAAACCCGGTGGTGAACAGTAACGTTCGACGCCTTCATAGCGGCGCAGCCCTTTTCCTGTCAAGAGCAGCCCTAGAAACAACTTCAGAGTATTGGCCACGCTCCTCTGTGAATTCGAGCTAGAGTGCCCTCATGACCGTGTCCGCTGACGATGTTGTGCCCAACGCGAACAGCCCTCAGTTGCTCACGCAGCTGCTGGAGTTGGTCGCCCGAGGTGTGCGTTCGTCGCGCGGGCTGCAAGGCGCACTGGCCGTCGATTCGCGAACGGTGCGGTACTACGTGCGCGCCGGCGAGTGGTTGGGCCTCATCGAACCCGGCACCGAAATCTCCTTGTCTCCCTTGGGCCTCGAGTACGTCTACGCTGGCAATCAGAGAACGCGCGTTTACGCCACCGCTGTCTGGGGCGTTCCGTTGGTCCGCCAAATCATGGCAGGCCACACCGACCTCCCCTCTCCCGCCGATGTCGCGAAGACACTGTTGCAGGCCCACCCCGAGCTGGCCCCATCGACAGCGCAGCGCCGGGCAAGCTCTGTCCGAAGCCTGATTGCACCAGCACTTAAGCACCGCGGTGTTCAGGCACAGGTCGTTCCACAGCTCGACCTTCCGCTGACACCCACCGTCCGAAGCCTAGCGCCACCCACAAATATGCCAGATATGGCCGGCGAGCATGACCCGGCGCTCTACCGCTATCTGCTGGGCGCCTTGTTGGAGTTTGGCGAGCTGAGCCTGGGTCATATTCGTGCCCTCCTCGACCGAGCCGGCGCCAACGACGCCCCTGTTGGCGGGTACATCGCCATGGCCAGTACACGCGGCGACGCCTCACGAGTCGACAACCGTCTGGTACTGACCGCGCAGGCTGCCGCACACAGCGAGCTTGCAGAGTCGACACCCGCCGTCATCTTGTCCGACCCTGGCTACCGCATGTGGTTGGACGACTTGCTCCGCGATGACGACGTCAGTGCAGCACGCAGGCGGTCCCGAGCCCATCGCTACGCACCCTGGGACAAACGCCTCTTCGGAGAGTCTCCCACACCCGACACCCTGCGTGATCTGCTGTCCCGACGACTCATAGACCGAGGAATCGACACCTGGCCCAGACGGGGAGAGTCGGGCCCGGCAGTGGATGTCCGCAAGCGCCCGTTCTTGGAGCTGTGGGAGAACGCCGGACTGCTCGTCGCCCTGCCCCCTAGTCTTGGAGCCCTTCGTGGCGGCATGGGAGCCATCCGCTCCATGCTGGCGGAGACCCGGCACGGTGAACGCGTCGGCCTGCCGCTACCAGTCGAGACGAGCACCGCTACTCATGCCGGACTGCTGCATCCAGGTGAGCGGCCTCCACGAAGCATCCCAGACATGCGTAGCCTTCGCATGCGGCTCATCAGCCGGTCCCCATACCCCGCTCTATTTACCGCCCTGCTCTTGGCACATCGACGCAATCCACGCATTGAGATTCGACGAACCCGCGCAGGCTGGACGGTCTGTGAGGGACGCCGCGCTATTGGCGGTTTACTCGACGTCCTCGACGACTTTGCCGGGTCACGAAACTGGATCTGCGCCCGTCGCCCACGTGCCGGCCTTGTTGCCCAAGACCTTGTAGATGTTCTCGACGTGCTCGGTGTTCTTGCGCCCTTGAGTCAGCGCATCGTCCTCGACGAGACCTTCTTCGTAGCACTGCGTGGCGAACCCGAAGAGATGGAGCTGCGAGACCAGCTCACGCCCCTCGCAGACGCTGTTGAGGCGTATGTGACGTCGGCCGCGTCATGAGCCATCCGCTCTTCGTATACGGAACACTCATGCGACACGCAGACCGTGGCCACCTGTTGAGCTCGCTACGCCGGCGACCTGCACGCACCCAAGGCCTTCTATACGCCCTGCCCGCCGGATACCCGGCTCTCGCCCCTGGTAATCGCACCGTATTTGGTGAGCTCATTGAGGGCGTCAGCAATCCAATGCTGTCGATCTTAGACGCCTACGAAGGGGTGTCCGACGGACTGTATGAACGACGGCGCATCACTGTCCGCGTAGACACACAGAGCATCAATGCGTGGGCCTATTGCATGAACGACGCCCGCAAGAACGGAGGCAGGCTGTTGCCATTGGGTCGATTCGAACCGATCCGCAAGCGATGACCGAGCTGATCGGCACATCTGCGGCCATGCAGACCCTGCGCCACCAGATTGCCCGCGTCGCTCCCACACCCCTACCCGTGCTGTTGCAAGGCGAAACGGGCACTGGGAAAGACCTGGCGGCGCAAGCCATTCATACGGCTTCAGGACGGACCGGCGCATTTGTGACGGTGGACTGCGCCGCTATCAGCGCGGGGGTGTTGGAGAGCGAGCTGTTCGGCCACACTCGCGGCGCGTTCACCGGCGCAAACCATGCTCGTGAGGGGCTGATTGCAGCAGCGGACGGGGGCACCTTCTTCCTCGACGAGATTGGTGAGCTGCCTCTAGACGCCCAGACACGACTGCTGCGCTTACTCGAGAATCACACCTTTCGACCAGTCGGTGCGCAACACGACAGACGGGTCGACATTCGGGTCATCGCTGCGACCTGGCGGGGGCTTCACGAGCGTGTTGCCGACGGGTCTTTCCGCCAAGACCTGTACCACCGCATCAGTGTTGTGGAGCTCATCTGCCCACCACTGAGAGAGCGCCGAGGCGACGTTGAACTGCTCATGGCGCACTTCTTCGCCCTCGCTGCGGAACGCCAGCCGCGCCACCCGCCACAGCTAAGCCCAGCCGCCAAAAGACACCTGCGGCGCTGGCCCTGGCCCGGAAACGTCCGCGAGCTGCACAACGTCGTCGACTACCTCTGGGCCATGACCCACGGCGTGGTCGACATGGCTGACCTACCCAGACGACTTCAGCGCCCACTTCCCGAAGTGTCGGACGCCAGCACCGTCCTTGTCCATGCAGACCTGCCGTACGCCGAGGCCCGACGCGCATGGCTCGATCACTTCCAAGAACGGTACGTAGCCGCCATCCTCGACGCCAATGACGGCAACGTCTCAGCCGCATCCCGGGCGAGCGGAATGGACCGTCGCTCTATCCAGCGCATTCTCAAGCGGGTCACCAGCGGGCCTGTACTGAAGTAGGCTCACCCCATGTCCGACATTACCTCCGTCATCGATGCCCCAAACCGTCCGCGCCAGATCCATCTGCGCCGAATGCGCCTGACCGTTCTCGACGGACCAGACCGTGGCTTGGAGAAAGAACTCGACCGAGACGTGGTTCATCTGGGCACCCATGAAGACAACGACCTACAGCTGACCGACGACACAATCAGCCGGTACCACGCCGAGATCGACCATACCCAACACGGGACCGTGCTCCGGGACCTCGGCTCAACAAACGGCACATGGGTCGGAGATGTGCGCGTACGGGAGATCTACCTAGGTGACCGCCAGCGCACCTTCAAGCTCGGCCAGACCACCATCCGCTTCGCGTCCGAAGACGAGGTCGTCGACATTGTTCCCTCAGAGGTCGAGGTCTTCGAGAGCCTTGTGGGTCGCTCGGTCGCCATGCGCGAGCTCTTCAGTGTTCTTGACCGTGTGGCCCCGACCGACCTCACGGTGCTGGTCTCCGGCGAGACTGGAACGGGAAAGGAGCTGGTCTCCCGCGCCATTCATGCGCGCAGCCGGAGAAGTACGGGTCCGCTCGTTGTCTTCGATTGCGGGGCTGTGGCGAGAAATCTGGTTGAGAGCGAGCTGTTCGGACACGAGCGAGGCGCGTTCACCGGTGCTCACGCGCCGCGAGCAGGGGTGTTCGAACAAGCCCACGGCGGGACCATTTTCTTGGACGAGCTTGGGGAGTTGCCCTTGGAGCTGCAACCCACCCTGTTGCGCGTTCTAGAGCAGCGCCAAGTGCGCCGCGTGGGTGACAGCCGCATGAGACCCGTAGACGTTCGAGTGGTCGCAGCAACCAACCGGAACCTCGAAGACGACGTTGCTGCAGGGCGATTCCGTGAGGACTTGTACTACCGCCTAGCTGTCGTCGAGGTCCCCCTACCCGCACTCCGTGAGCGCCCCGAAGATCTCCCGTTGCTCATTGAGCGATTGCTCGCCGAGATTCCCTTCGAGCATGGCATTCAAAACGTGAGTGCTGCTGTGCTGGAGCGGTTTTCGAAGTGGTCGTGGCCCGGGAACGTGCGGGAACTGCGCAATGTCCTGATGCGGACTGCCCCGTTCTGCGACACAGACACCGTGCAACTCGCAGATCTGCCTGCCACCTTTCAGCGGCCAACTGCGCGTGGTGGATTGACATTGAAAGAGGCAAAGACACGTGCAGTCGAGGCATTCGAGCGCTCCTACCTAGAGGACTTGATGGCGACCCACTCAGGAGACACGGAACTTGCGGCCAGCACCGCGGAGCTTGAGCCAAAGGTCTTGCTGCGAATGTTGCGTCGTCACGGACTGCGTTGAGGCGCGTTGACGCGGTCCGCGAGGGGGTGGTAGCGTCGCAACCCACCTCCACGGCGCCTTGAGCGCTCGACCAGGAGCGAGCTGGATGGCCTCCGACGCCGAACGTCTTGACCGCATTACGCAAACAATCCACACAGTGCTCGAAGAGCGGCTCACGCAGCTACTTTCCGATATCCAGGCGGTGCGAGAGGTCGCTGACCTCATCGACAATACCGACACAGACATTGCCCGTCGAGAGTTGCTGAAGGACCAGCTTCAGTCCCGCATGGGTTCCACCTCCGGTGACGCACGTGATGACCTGCACCGCAGGATCGCAACCGAAGATGAAGCGGTCAGTAATCTGACGCTGCTCCGCGCTGACCTGACCACGACCCTTGAAGCGTTGTCCACCGAGCTGCAGAAGGGGTCATCCCTGTGAGTTCGCCCTCCATCCGCTCGTTGATTGCCGTACTTGATGGTGCATCTGCGTACGCACAGAATCTTGCGGCACGAGAGCTCCCACCCAAGCGGGTGCTGCGCATGGCTCGAAACGCCAGACAACGCGCAACCGAGACGTTGGAAAACCTGGGACATTCCCCGACCATGCTTCCAATCGTGTCGCGGGATGACACAGACGAACTCCTCGGGCGTGCTCTCGGAACAGGCGTTCCGTTCGATGAAGGCCCCGAAGGCGTCGCCAACATTGAGACGCCACTTCCAACCGACGAAATCTCGGAAGCAGCCAGCGCACTCATCGAGTTCCCACCCGAAGAGGCCGTAGCGGTGGAGGTCGAGTACGACCCCGATTCCGTCAGCGGATTCATGGCGGATGATGAGGTCACTATCAAGAGCTCTTCGGAGCCCATCCCGGTCAACAGCAACGCGATCAATTCGTTCGACCTTGTTGGGGAAGAGACCGCTGACGACGAGCAGACCAACGACGCCCCAACATCGGTTGAAGTGGGTCCACTCGGGGCAGTCGTCGCCTTTGATGATGCGGCCATTGCGGATGACCCGTCCGTCTCTGAAGTGATCGTCACCAAGCAGGCCGCGGCAGACGAAGTCGCAGCGCTACGCAGGTCATTACCGCCCGGTCCACAGTCCGACCTGGTTCTCGAAGGTGAGGACACCTACGACGACACGGCTGACACGAAGAACGACGAAATCGACAAAGCCCAAGATGATGAAGACGACCCTCAGTTCATCACCCAAGAACACGCAGCCATTACAACAGACTCGGTCGCGACCCCCAACGCTGTTCCCTTCGCTGGCTTGGCCGTTGCCACCAAAGCCCCCCAAGAGGCCAAGGCCGACTACAACAATGTGGCCGTCCCGCTCATCCGAGACCAGTCGACTCCCAAGCCCCGCGCAGCAGCCATCCAGCTCGGTACGGACCCCGGTCAGAGCACCGTTCTCGGCACCGAAGAAGAAGACGAGCCCATCGCTGTTGGTGGCGCAGAAGACGATGACGACTACGACTACGACCCCGATGACTACGACCCCGATGCCGGATTCGTGTTGAACGTGGCCGAGTACGAAGACGCCGACGAAGAAGACTACGAAGACGACGCCGAACCAACGGCAGAACCCGAGCCCGTTCCCGAACTGGCGACGGTCAACATCTCCGAGTCCCTTAAGAAGGCCAAGGCCGCCGCCGAAGAAGGCGACTTGCATGACGCTATCGACCTGTTCTCCGACGTCCTAGATGCCGAGTACGAAAATGTGGAGGCGCTCGTAGGCCGAGGCCGCGCCCAGCTTGTGCTCGGAGACTTCGCCCGCGCCATGTCGGACTTCACAATCGCTGCGGAAACGGCACCGGAAGACCCAGAGCCGTGCATCGCAATTGGCGACCTGTACTTTGAGCGAAAAGACTACCGAAGCGCCATTGAGTACTACGACGCTGGGCTGACCGCTGACCCCTCTCATGCCTTGGGATTCTGCCGGCGAGGCATCAGTCACTACTCCCGCAAAGACTACGCGACTGCGGTGGCAGACCTGAACAAGGCCCAAGAGCTCGACCCAGAGTTGGCCAACATCAAGACCTACATCAGCATGGCTAAGAAGAAAGCGCGTCGCTAGACACCTACGGGCGCAGCCAGCGGTGCCGCCTCCCGTTTGACCCGGGCGGCGCCGCTCATGCACGTACGTAGACTGTGTCCAGACACAATCACGTTGCGCCGAATGGCTAGGCACTCACCGGAAAGCCGCATCTCGCAGGTCAACCTGTTCGAGAAACGGTGTAGCCAATCGATCAATCGAACCGCAACGCCGATCCTCGGCGTTGCGATTCGTTCTTTCAGGGATCGGAGAGAGGTGCGAGACACTTTTCGCGCTTTCACTTCGCAGGTGCGTAATTTGGGTGGCACTTGGCCGCGGTTACCGTGTAGGAACAACGGCAAAACCCTACTTATCCATGGACGCCGTTTCGGCACGGGGATTGCACAGGGAGTGTAACCAATGCACCCGGAGCCCCGAATGCTCGCGACCAATCCCCGCACTCTCGAGACCAACCGCAACCAAATCGTGGCGAAGAGCTTCTACAAGGAACTCCGCCGCGAAGGATTCTCGCACGAACAAATCATTGATCTGTCCACCACCCTGTTGGACTTCGTCACCCGCGACATCTCCAACAACAACGAGTCCATTCGCCCCTCCAAGTAGACGGGTGCCTGTCACAACTGCACACGGTGCCCGGTCCACAGCAGATCCGGCCCGATTGCTGCATCGATGTGACACCAACGTACAAGGGTGACGCAGATGCTTGGCTCGTTGCCCTCGACGACGCCTGTGCAGGCTGTCTCCCGCGTGATGGCTGCACGAAGTTCTTGCCGGAGCGAGTCAAGAAGCGGGACGTGAGTGCCCGTTCGACAACCCTTCATTTACCTGGGTAATCGCCAAGCGGTCCCCCAATAGCGGTACGGCATCAACGTCACCGTGTACAACTCAGCGGCCCTCGGAGAACACCCCCGCCTTGAGTTGAATCGTTTCCTGGTGTACTCCGACGGTTCAAACCATTGGGGTTCGCTATGTCCGATCTCGACACACACGCCCAAGCGGGCATCGCTGCAGTCAACGAACAGCAGTACGAAGCCGCGATTGCTTCCTTTGAGAAAGCCGTCGCAATCGCACCTGAACGCCCTGACATGAACAATGCGCTGGGAATGGCGTACATGCATCGCGGTGACATTGGCGGAGCCATTCCGTACCTCGAGAAGGCCAAGACCTTGTCGGACGCCTTCCCGGACAGCGAGCACGCTGACATGAAGGTGCACTTCTTCACCGGACTGGCCAGCGCCTACCAGCTGACCGACCGTGTAGCGGAAGCCAAAGCAGTGTTACGTGAGACAGTGTCTCGCTTTCCGCAGCACCCAGACGCTGCCTTGCAGCTCGGCCAGCTACTGCTCGACACCACCGAAGTCCTCGAGGGTATCCGGCTGTACAAGTCGCTCGCAGAGCACCCCGGTCTAGACGATGAGCGACGCGAGGCGGCCGCCGCGGTTGCTGGCGCCATCGAAGCCTTCCTAGACGTCGACGAGCCGCCTACCGTCTTCCTCGAAGCCCATGCGTCGTCCTACAAGTCCTACTTCGATGACATCGCCTCCAACCAGCCCGACTGGTACGCGGAAGCCTCCCGTATGGCTCGTGGAGAGGACGGCGAAGTCAAGCCCATCCTTGCCGAAGGAGCACGCCCCTACGCCATGGTTCGCGTGGACCTGGTGAACCCGACCACGGGTGAAGTCGCCGGCGTGTACTCTGAAGCCGAGCCGATGATTGTGGCTGTGGACGGTCTTGAGCCGCTCGCACAGCTGTCCATCCTGTTCCCCTGGGAAGACCCGTCCTTCGAGACCTGGGTGTGCACTCGCTGCCCGTGGCACTGGCTGCCCATCATCATTCAGATGGAGCCCAGTGAAGGTGCGGCAGAGGCCCTCGATGACGCGATCGGGTCGTGGTACCTCGCCGGCTACAACGGTGACTTCGGCGACGCAGACTCGGGCCGCTTCCACTACATCGGTGACCTAGAAGATGTTGGAAACGGGGGTCTCGCCACCGTTGTGGACCTCGGACGCGCACGCTTCGACGCCATTCCGAACCTCATCAACCGCCTAAGCGTGCTGCATGAGACGTTCCCAATCCGCCGGCTGCTGATTGGTGGCGGTCGCCTTCCAGACTAACTCTGGGTCGGCACGGTGACATCCGATGCAGAACGGATGTCAGAAGTCAGAAGTCAGAGCAGGCGTCTCACGACGCCGGCGATGTATGTTGCAGCACGTCAATCACCGTGAAACTAACGAAAGCCGCAGCACGCGCCCGGCGAAGCCGGTCGCTCTGACATCTGATATCTGAACTCCCGAGCCGCCAAGCTCTACTCGAGCGAGGATTCCGCGGTCAGCTCTCTAGCGCTTCTTCGGGTAGTAGTTGACCTGAAGCATGATGCTACCGAAGTGGAAGCGGTAGTACGACGTGGCGTATGGAACGTTCGCGCCTACGTTGAACTGCAGCTGTCCCGGGTCTAGGCCCTTCGGCTGTGGCATGAACTTCATACCGAACGTGAACACCGTGAAGTTGAACGGACGTGGGCTGAAGGTGATGTTCTTCAGCTGACCGCTGGTCTCAAGGAATGCGGCCACAGTGTCGGATGCACGGTAGGTGACGTTGGCACCGAAGAACCAACGCATACCAACCGGCCCCTGCCCGAGCTCCAGTTCGCTGCCGAGCTGCCCCTGAACATCGAGCTTGTCAGCAAAGCGCTTGCCTGCCGCAATCATTGGACGGAAGCCAATAAAGGTTGGGTCCGCATTGAAGTGAACCGTGCCGATAGCAGTCAACAAGGTGTTGGTCTTCACCGACTTGATGATCGCGTAGCGAGCGCTGGCTTCGACGCTCGCACCCGTGTAGCGACGCCGAAGCGAGCCACCCACTGAGAAGTTGCGCGCCAGCTGGTGGTCGTAGCCAAAGTACGGGTTGACGTAGTCGGGGAACCCAAGCTCAATGCCCGCCTGAATGGTGGTACGTGGGTTCATGATCTCAAGGTTCAAGCCCTGCGAGAAGTCGAGCTCTTCGTCTAGAGCATCCACTTCACCGGTCTGAAGCTGCTCGCCGTAGAGATCGGAGATGACAACATCAATACGGTCGCGGATACGGCCTTCGAACGCGGAGTTTTCGTAGCGCCGCAGGTAAGCTTCCCACAACTCCACTTCTTCCTCTGGGGCCATATCGGCCGCGCGCTCTTGGGTACGGCGGTAGACTACAGCGTTGTCGTCAAACTGCGGCTCTTCTTCCCCACCCAGCAAGTCGACGCCTGAGTCGTCATCTGTGTCGAGGAACTCAAAGCTGCCCATCTCGTCTTCGTCGCCAAAGTCGAGCTCGTCTGCACCAGTGTCATCGGTCGGAGTCTCATCCACCGCCTCGTCTTCTGCGGCGTCATCGCCACCGGCGTCATCCAAGTCGTCAAAATCCGACTCGTCCCAGTTGAAGTCGTCGCCTTCATCTTGCGCAAACGCAGGCGAGCCACCAATGGACAGCACAACGGCCGCGACAGCGAGTGGGCGAAGTGCGCGTGCGAGGGCGCGACCAGGGGCGGAAAATAGAGCAGCCATGGGGTGGGCCTCGTCGGACAAGGGGGCCGCGGATACTAGGCCGGAGCCAGTACAGGTGCAACCGGAGTGAACAGTGGACGACCAGGCCAGACAGCACGCCGCCGAGCAGGTTCGGGCTCACTTGGTGAGTCTACGCGGTGGAGCCCCATTCTTCTCGAGCGCAGATGGCCAACTCTTATTGCGCTGGCTGGACGAAGAGGTGCCTGTACCGCGCATCTGCATGGCGTTGGAACGCGCAGCCGAGGCACGCCGCAAACGGCCAAGCCGAATTCCGTTGTCGCTGAGCCATGCCAAACGCCACTTAGCAAAGGTCTCGTCAGGTGGTGTGTCAGCGCTTCCACAGGAGATCGATTCCGGGGATTTGTCGTCACAGGAGGAAGACGTCCACCCGTTCACTCCTCTGTGCATGCTGCTCAACAGGCACATCGGCGAACAGGCCAGCTTTGGGGTTCTCGCCACCGCACTGAGCGCCCTGACCATCGACCAGGACTTGGTAGACAACGGCCTTGAGCTACTTCGTACTTGTTACGGGCAGCTGTGGACTGAACTGACGGATAACGACCGTCGTTCCAGGATTCAGGGGGCCATTGAGGCCCTGGGCGACCTACCCACGGGAATGGATGAGTCAGTCGTAATGGCCGCAGCCGAGGAACACGCACGGTTACAGCACCTAGGTCAGTGGCCCTGGCTGTCCTCCAACACTCTCTGGGAACTCGCCGAGCGATGAGCACCTACCTCCCCCATCCGGGCGCAACGCCCAAATGTCCGCACTGTGACCAGCGTGGATTCGTCATCCGTCCCATCGGAGAGCGTGCCGAAGCGCAAGCCTGCGAGTGCGTGAAGACGTGCCCCAAGTGTCGAGACACCGGCTGGGTCAGCACCACAGATGACTTGCGCGGTCCGAAGGGCCGATGCGACTGCCAGCACGTACAGCGGCGCATGCGTCTGTACGCAGCCGCCAACATTCCTGCCCGGCACTACAACAGTCGCCTCGCCAATTTTGAGATCGACGGACCCCTCCAGATGATGGCCGTGCAAGCGGGCATGGACTTCCTCACACGGTTTCGTCCCGGTGAGCCCACTCGCGGCTTGGTCTTCCATGGAAACGTCGGACGCGGCAAGACCCACCTGCTCTGTGCGCTCGTTGGTGAGCTGATCCTAGAGCACGGCGTGAGCGCCCGCTTTGTCGAGTTCAGTCACCTCGTCGCAGACCTCAAGGTGGCCTTCGAGCGCAAGTCCGGTGCTGCTGACGTACTCGAACAGCTGGTCGGCGTGGATGTTCTTGCAATCGATGAGCTGGGCAAAGGTCGGAATACGGAGTTCGAAGGAACGGTTGTCGATGAAGTCGTGAGCCGTCGGTACAACGCCAACACGCCCCTTCTCGGCACCACCAACTACACACCGGGTGTGGCTAGCGGATTCGCAAACGCAAACTTGGCACGCCCACAAGCCACTGCCCCCATGCTCTCCGACCGGCTTGGAGAGCGGGTGTACAGCCGAATCAAGGAAATGTGTGACTTCGTTCCAGTCAAGGGCGAAGACTTCCGCCAGCGCAGCACCCGCGCAGCACGCAGACCGCGATAGAGTTGATTCGAGGACTGTATGGCCTACACTGTGAGCTTCCCTACGAGCGGAAGCCAAACCCCTATTGATGACGTTGCCACTTGGTTGACGGAGAACGGAGAACCCTTCACCCAAGAAGGACCCGAGGCGCTGACCCTACGCGCCGTCCCCGTGACCATCGTGTTTCGTGAGGACAGCATCCTTCGCGCACACGTGGAAGTTCCAGCATCCGTCAAGCTCGACCGTATGGTCGAAGTCTTGTACGACCTGGCCCTGCTCATCGGCGCGGACGTCTGCCTGGCAGATACCGGCAAGGTCACCCGAGGCGAGCTGTGGATGCGCCTAGCGGACGTTCAGGACTGCAAGCGAGTAGCCGAAGCGCTCCAGCGCGCAGACGCCATGGGCCGTCTCGCAAACATCTCCCGAGCCATGTGGGGCGTTCTTGTCGCCAGCATGCCGGGTCGTGACGTGCGCTGGGACACGCAGCGCGAGTGCGTCGTCGAGCTTCTTGAAGTGGGTGTAGAGGGCGGAATCTCCATCGCTGAAGCGGCATGGCATGCTGAAGAACCCGTCGTTGGCGACGTCATTGCACGACCGGTCACTGCCGGACACCCACACCTCATCTTGTGGCGTTGGCTCCAAGAAGCCCATCCGTCCGTCGCAAACGCATAGGAGCGCACCGTGATTCTGGGACTCGACCACATCGCCATTGCCGTTGACGATTTCGAAGGCGGTATCGAAAGATTCGCCAAGGACTTCGGCATTGAACTGGCCGGCACCGAAGACGTGATCTCGGCCAAGACCAAGACCGCGTTCTTACCCATCTCCGGCACCCAGATTGAGCTGATTCACCCGCTCAATGGCGAAGGTCCGTTGGTCAGTTCACTCGCAAAGCGCGGCCCAGGCCTACACCATCTGTGCTTCCGCGTGGACGATGTTGAAGCGGAAATGACCCGTCTACAAGGGCTAGGCTACCGCTTCTTGAGCGACACCCCCTCCCCCGGCGCGCACGGCACACGCATCGCGTTCATCCACCCAAAGTCGGCGGGCGGCGTTCTCATTGAGCTTGCAGAGCATCCGGCATGAACGGGGCTGTAGGCGAGCAGACTACCCTTGCCGAACGCAAGCGCCGCGCCGGACAGCGCATCTTCGTGGGCTTCCACGGATACGCAGTCAGCGAGGACTTGCGCAAAGTGGTCCGGGAGATTGGTCCTAGTGGCTTTGTCCTGTTCGCACGCAACGTGGAATCGCCCGAGCAGGTACGCGAGCTAAACCGCGAGCTGGCATCGCTCGTTCCCGACAGCCACCCGGCATTCTTGGCAGTAGACCAAGAGGGTGGCCGGGTTCAGCGCATTCGTGAGCCCGCGACTCGCTTTCCCCCTATGCGTACCGTTGGCGCGGCGAAGAACCTGACCGCAGACGTCTCACGTGCCATGGCGATTGAGCTGAGAGCAATGGGGTTCAACCTCAACTTCGCCCCCGTCGCTGACGTCGACAGCAACCCGGACAATCCGGTCATTGGCGACCGCTCCTTCTCCCGGGACCCGGGTGTCGTTGGCGAGCACGTCGCCGCATTCATCCGTGCTCACCAAGCCGAACACGTCATGGCCTGCGCCAAACACTTCCCGGGCCACGGCGACACCAACACGGACAGCCACCACACACTGCCAACGGTCGACCGCTCAGCGGACAGCCTGCGTCAGACAGAGCTACCCCCGTTCCGCGCCGCCATTGCCGCCGATGTGGCCACTCTCATGACCAGTCACGTGGTCTACCCAGCATGGGACGAGACGTACCCAGCCACAATGTCCGAGACCATCATAAACGGCTTGGTTCGCAAAGAACTCGGCTACGACGGCCTCATCTTCAGCGACGACCTAGAGATGAAGGCGGTTCGTGGGCGCTACACCGCCGAGGAACAGGTCATGTGCATGACGCGAGCGACAGTCGACGTGCTGCTGTGCTGCGACCGGCGCGATGTACAGATGGAAATCTTCGAAGCGACGGTCCGCGCACAAGAGGTCAATCCTGGCGCCCACCGAAACACCGAACTGTCCGTCGCACGGGTGAACGCCCTGCGAAAGCGAGCGTTCCTGTTGCCCGACGGCCGCCCCATTCCACCGCCGCCTGACCTGGACGTCATTGGACAACACCGCGAGCTCATCGAGCGAATCCAGCAGGTCCGCGAACGATGACCTGGCTCCTGCTCGCCGCTTTCGTGTCCGCCCAAGAGTGCGCCGCGGAACCGCCAACGATTCCGTCCAATACATCCGTGGTGTGGGTCAGCCACAACGGCAAACATGCGGGGAACAACCAGTACCTGTGGGTCACTCCAACCTCCGAAGTGACTCGCTGGATTGGTAGCCAGGAGCGAGCAACCATCGGCGGATTGCTGCGTCACCTGGGCCTACGCAAGCGCAAGGGTGAGCCAAAGCGACGCTACAAGGTGGTGGTGTTCGACGCAGACCACGCAACGCTCTGTCGTCCCATCGAGAGTGAAGCGCCGGGAGCCATTGTGGGCGGACTTCCAGTCTGTGAACCGGCACAAGCACGAGACAATGGGCCGAACAATGGATGTGGATGGGCAGACGCGCGCGACGGTGACGGCGCGAGTTTGGTTCGTGCAACGTGGGGCGACCTCAGTGCCAACGGATTCTGTGTGCTTCCCGCGACGCGCTTTCTCGATGAGGCTCAATAATGGCAGCAGCGAACTATTGCGGACGATGTCTCACCACATTCACCGGTGAGCCCCCAGCGTGTACCAACATGTCCTGCGGCTCCAGCCAGCCCGACGAAGGCTGGGACACCGTTCTCGACAAGGGTGACATCCTAGACCGGCACTACCTCATCGAAAAGTGCCTCGCCGTGGGCGGTGCAGGCCTGACGTACAAGGCACGCGAGCTCGACGCAGACAACACACCGATCGGCCCCGATCTGGCCATCAAGGTTCTCTTTGCCGCACGCGACAAGGGCGCATTCCTTCAGCGACTCGCCAACGAAGCCCAGATTCTGCAGACCCTTGCGCACCCACACATCGTTGCCTGCCACGGGTTTGTGACCCGCGTTGGTCATGCGCCCTACTTGGTCACCCGCTTCGAACGCGGCGGCGGACTGCAGGAGCATATCGAGCGCGTAGGCCCCGTGAGACCCAGCATTGCAGCCGCTATTGCCCATCAGATTCTGACCGGGTTGGACAAGGCTCACCGTGCCGGCGTTGTTCACCGCGACCTCAAGCCAGACAATGTGCTGCTAGAAGAACCGGTCTCCGCCACGCAGGTGCCGCATGTTCGGGTGGCCGACTTCGGTATTGCAAAGATGCAAGCTGGTGTTGGCGACCGGCTGACCCGCATTGGCATGTTCGTGGGAACGCCAGAGTATGCTGCACCCGAGCAGTTCTCCGGTGCGGACCCCACCGCTGCCACGGACGTCTTCGCGATGGGTGGACTGATTCTGTTCTGCCTGACAGGCGAGCTTCCGGTGCGCTTTTCGCAGCGCACAGACCTGCCGACCACGTACCAAGAACTACTCGACCAACTACCGCCACAGATTCCGGCATCCGTGCCACACAGTGAGGGCAAGAGCGCCCTTCAAGACGTGCTCAATCGTGTCATGGCCCAATACCCAGAGGACCGTCCGTCGGTTCCGGAAGTGTTGTTGGCCTTGGCGCCCATCGCCGGCATTCCCGTCAAAGAGTCTGAGCTTCCGATCGGAAAGGCCACGACACCCAGCCCTGCCTCACCACGGTCCAAGCCAGTTGCTGCCGCCGCGCCCATGTCGGAAGCGAAGTCGAGTCCAGCCCCACCAATGAGCGCCCCCACGCCACCACCACCCCCGGGGGCTGTCTCTTATACACATCTCCGAGCCCACGAGACTAGGCATGATCTCGTA